>Ga0307929_1000107_pt1 | contig 82176 bp, 70 predicted proteins | sample AceLakmetage1330_FD_203160 | JGI IMG/M metagenome (GOLD analysis project Ga0307929, IMG submission 203160) | Saline water microbial communities from Ace Lake, Antarctica - #1330 | ecosystem: Environmental > Aquatic > Non-marine Saline and Alkaline > Saline | place: Antarctica: Ace Lake...
CTGGAAAAAAATAATGCCTGGAAAATTGTTACTGTTCCGGAAGAGGTTGTAACTTATGCCATTTAACCCAGCTGATTTAGCGCCTGTTCTGCAATATGGCGGGCCACCAGTTATAGGTGCATTTATTGGTTATCTTACCAATAAGGTAGCTATAAAAATGTTGTTCAGACCGCTTACTGCTAAATATGTGTTTGGGGTGCGTGTTCCCATGACCCCCGGAGTCATACCTTCCAAACGTGCTGATCTTGCAATAAACATAGGCGAAATGGTTGGCAGTCATCTGCTGACCAGTAAGGAGATCAGCGGGGCACTTGAAAAGGAGACTTTTCAAAAAACGCTGTATGACCTTATAGAGGGTAGGGGGGAGACCCTGCTCCAAAAAGATCTTGGACCGGTTACTGACATTATACCAGAAAAATATCAGACCTATTATCAAGTGGCTGTTCATGCGATCACCGACCAATCGCAAAAAGCCATTCATTCCTTTCTTGATTCAGATTCGTTTAAAAAAATTCTTGAAGAATCCATAGGCGAACAGTTTGATCGTTTACTGGCCACGGATCTGCAAACATTCTTGCCCGGGACAGACCGGGAAACAGCCTACAGGTTTCTGGAAAAAAGTCTGGGTCGAATGTTTGCAAGTCCAGCCATGTCCGAGTGGATTGAGAGCTTTGTGCAGCAAAAGGTCTATGCCGCACTGCAGCAGGAGAAGAGCTTAAACGATATTATGCCACAATCCATGCAGGAATTAATTGTGGCAAGTATCGAAAGCCAGACTCCGCTGCTTCTTGGCAAGCTTGCTGATATTATAGCAGAACCTGAGATCAGAGATCGCATTGTTACCGGTGTCCGGATGGGAGTTGATTCTTTTGTGGCAGGAATGGGACCCATGGCAGCACTTGCCAGCGGTTTTTTGACCCCCGATATTGTCGAAGGCAAGGTGCGAGAATATCTTGTGGAAAAAGAAGATGATATCGTGGAATGGCTTCAAAACGATGAGGTGCAGAGCCGGGTTGCCAAAGCCCTTCGGGAACGGAGTATGGAAATGCTTGGTACTCCTCTGGTGAAGATGGTTGGAGATAATCATGATGATATGATTGAGGGCTTTTGTTCAAATCTCAGTGAACAGTTAACGTCCCTTTTAAAAGAACCTGAAACCACCAACGCCTTTTCTTCGATGATCCGTGATAATGTGGAGACTCATATTGATGGAGGGAAGCTTCCACTTGGTGAAATCCTTTTTGATTTATTGGGAGAAAGTGGCGTATCCCGTGGCAGAGAGTGGCTTAGTCGGGAGGTTTTCTCTCTTCTGGAAGCTCAAAAGACTAGAAAAACTCTCGATGCTATGGTTGAGAGTCTTTTAACTAAGCTGTTGGCCCAGCGTATCGGCAAAATTTCACGGCTTCTTCCGGCCGGAGTAAGAGAGGGCATTTACGAATCCATACGGCGAATATCCTCAAAAATGCTGGCTGTTGAGGTACCAGGTTTGGTGGCTTCTCTTAATATTCAAAAGATCGTTAAAGACAAGGTGAATTCTCTCGATCTTATGCGTCTTGAGCGACTTCTGCTGTCAATTATGGAGGAACAGTTTAAATATATCAATCTGTTTGGAGCACTGCTTGGGTTCTTGATTGGTTGTTTGAATCTGTTTTTTCTGAATGTTATCTAATTACTGATGGTAAATGGTGCTAAGGATTAGGCAAAGATGAGAAGCCTATTGCTGGCTATCAATGAGAAGACAAAAAAACATTATCGCGTCACCCTTCACCCTAAGATTTTCTCTTTGGATAAGAACATGGACATTAGCTTAACAACCCCTGCTTTATTGTTTCCTGCTGTAACGTTTTTACTGGTTGCCTATACCAATCGTTTCCTTGCTCTCGGTTCACGGATCCGTCAACTACATGATCGATACCTGAAAAACCCTGACGATGTTTTGTTATCCCAGATAAAGAGTTTGCGACATCGGGTGGTACTCATCCGCAATATGCAGTTTTTTGGTGTTGGCGGGCTGTTTCTTTGTGTGTTCTGTATGTTTCTTCTTTTTGCAGGATGTGAATTAGCCGGGAAAATTGTTTTTGCTATCAGCCTGGTAATGTTGCTTATCTCCCTTGCCATATCCCTACGAGAAATTCTGTTGTCGGTGGAAGCATTGAATATGGAATTGAGTAATATGGAACGACATGACAAAAAATCGAACTAGGTTAAATAACCGCGAATGCGACTCTCTTTGTTTGGCTGATACAAAACGTTCTTCTTGGTTGTAGCCGGTACCTGTGGCAAGAGTTACAAAAAGGTAGGCTTTGGACGTTAGAGCAATGATCAAAGAAAGAGTGGAAAGGTGATTTGTTTCTCAGAATGTGGTTCACTGGTAACAATACAAATACGATAAATCAATGAATGACCTTGGCTATTCACATGGAATCCTGACGGTGGAGAGACGATCATGGGGCTGTATAATCCTGAGTTAGAAAAAGATAACTGTGGCTTTGGCCTGATGGCCCATATGGATGGTGAGGCCAGCCACAAGCTCGTTCGTACAGCAATATCCTCACTTGCCAGAATGACCCATCGGGGTGGCGTTGCTGCTGACGGCAAGACCGGTGATGGCTGCGGTCTTCTGTTGCAGAAACCTGATACTTTTTTCCAGGCTCTGGCAAAAGAGGAGGGCTGGAACCTGGGTGGCAGGTATGGTGTAGGGATGGTATTTCTCAGCCAGGATGAAACAAAAAATGACCTTGCCCGCCAGATTATCAATCAGGAATTGCAGAAAGAAACACTGACTGTTGTTGCCTGGCGCAGTGTGCCGGTTTCTCCTGATGTCCTTGGCGATCTTGCCAGAGATAGCATGCCCGATATCGCCCAGGTTATTGTTAACGGACCTTTTGGCTGGGGCTCAAAGGACCTGGAGAGACGTCTGTATATAGTCAGGCGTCGTGTGGAAAAGCGGATAACGAATGATCCCGATTTTTATATCGCCAGTCTTTCCAATCTGGTGATTGTTTATAAGGGGCTGTGTCTGCCAGTTGACCTGCCTTCTTTTTATCCCGATCTGGCAGACTACAGGATGCAGTCGGCAATCTGTCTGTTTCATCAGCGTTTTTCAACGAACACTAAGCCCAAATGGCCTCTGGCTCAGCCTTTTAGATATCTTGCCCATAATGGAGAAATCAATACCATTACCGGAAACAGGCAGTGGGCAGCGTCCCGTTCATACAAATTTAAATCCCCACTGCTACCGGATATGGCAGAAGCCCTTCCCTATGTAAATAGCTCAGGTTCAGATTCTTCAGCACTGGACAACATGCTGGAGTTATTTCTGGCCGGAGGCATGGATCTTTTCCGCGCCTTCAGGCTTCTTATCCCGCCAGCCTGGCAAAATCATCCCAACATGGATGAGGATTTGCGCGCATTTTACGATTTCAACTCCATGCATATGGAGCCATGGGATGGACCGGCCGGTATTGTTATGAGTGATGGCCGATTTGCAGCATGCGGCCTTGATCGTAACGGACTTAGACCCGCACGCTATGTGGTTACCAAGGACAAGTTGATAACTTTGGCTTCTGAAGTGGGTATCTGGGATTATGAGCCGGACGAGGTGATTGAAAAAGGGCGGGTAGGTCCTGGAGAGCTCCTGGTGATTGACACTCTTAGCGGCAAGCGCTGGACATCATGGGATATTGATAAAGAACTTAAAAGTCGACATCCCTACAGGGAATGGATGGATAAGTCCTGTCAGCAGTTTCGTTCTTTTGAGCACGACCTGCAATTGGAAACAGGGGCAAGGGTCTTTGATGATGACCGACTGCTCCTCTATCAAAAACTTTTTGGCTATAGCAATGAAGAGCTACAGCAGGTTATTAAGGTACTGGCTGAGACTGGCCAGGAACCGGTAGCCTCAATGGGTGATGACGCTCCAATGGCTGTGCTATCAACCAAGGAGCGGAGTCTGTATGATTATTTTCGCCAGATGTTTGCCCAGGTAACCAACCCGCCCATCGATCCTTTGCGGGAAAAGCATGTGATGTCTCTTGCCACCTGTATTGGACAGGAACAGAATGTCTTTGATGAAGTGCAAGGACATGCCTACCGGGTGATATTTCAATCCCCAGTGCTGGTATACAGTGATCTGCAGCAGTTGCTTGAGCTCAACCCGAAACATTACCGACATACTGTCCTTGATCTCAACTATCCCCAGGAACGTGGACTCAAAAATGCAATCACAGAACTCTGTTCTACTGCCCTGAAAGAGGCGGAACAGGGAGCAGTTCTCCTTATCCTCTCTGATCGAAATATTTCGCAGGACAGCCTTCCCATGCCGGCTGCCATGGCTGTGGGGGCTCTTCAGCGCACCCTTGTTGAAAATGATTTACGCTGTGATGCCAACATCATAGTGGAAACAGCAACGGTAAAGGACTCACACCATTTTGCTGTACTTATCGGCCTTGGGGCAACGGCCATCTATCCATATCTCGTCTATGAAACACTTGCGCAGCTTGTTGACGAAGGAAACATAAATGTACCTCTCAAGCAGGCTATCATTAATTACCGTAAAGGAATAGATAAGGGGCTGCTCAAGATTCTTTCAAAAATGGGTATTTCCACCATTGCCTCTTACAGATGCTCGCAACTATTTGAAGCAATTGGCCTTGGTGAAGAAATTAGTGAAATCTGCTTCAAGGGGATGGTGAGCAGAATTGAGGGCGCAGACTTTGAGGATTTTCAGGAAGATCAGAAGAAACTGTCTCATTATGGGTGGAAGCGGCCCCATAAACTGCTGGATCGTGGTGGTTTGTTTAAATATATCCATGGAGGAGAATATCACGCCTATAATCCGGATGTGGTCGAATCCCTTAAGAAATCAGTGCGCAGTGGAGTTTTTGCTGATTACCAGTGCTATTCCAGTCATGTGAACAATCGCCCGGTTGCCTGTCTCCGGGATCTATTGCGACTGAAAACAAATACAAAAGGTATTCCACTGGAAGAAGTGGAAGACGCCGAGAACTTCTACCGTCGTTTTGATTCTGCCGCCATGTCCATTGGAGCGCTTAGCCAGGAGGCACACGAGGCGCTGGCAATTGGCATGAATCGTCTTGGTGGCTACTCGAACAGTGGCGAAGGAGGCGAAGATCCGGGTCGCGTCAATACGGAGCGGGCCTCAAAAATCAGACAGGTTGCTTCCGGACGTTTTGGGGTAACACCTCACTACCTGGCAAATGCTGAAGTTATCCAGATAAAAATGGCTCAGGGTGCCAAGCCCGGTGAGGGGGGACAGCTTCCCGGACACAAGGTGACTAATCAGATTGCCTTTCTGCGCTATTCTGTACCGGGGGTGACGCTTATCTCGCCGCCGCCTCACCATGATATATATTCCATCGAAGATCTTGCCCAGCTTATTTTTGATCTCAAGCAGATTAATCCCTTAGCGCAAATCAGTGTTAAGCTTGTTTCAGAACCAGGAGTTGGGACTATTGCCACCGGGGTAGTCAAAGCTTATGCTGATATGATAACAATCTCTGGCAATGACGGTGGTACCGGGGCCAGTCCACTCAGCTCTGTGAAATATGCGGGCAGCCCCTGGGAACTCGGTCTTGCCGAAACACAGCAGGCCCTTGTGGCTAACGGCTTACGACACAAGGTACGTCTCCAGGTTGATGGCGGTTTGAAAACCGGCCTTGATATTATAAAAGCTGCCATACTCGGCGCTGAAAGTTTCGGTTTCGGCACCGGACCGCTCATAGCCCTTGGCTGCAGATTTTTACGAATCTGTCACCTCAACAACTGTGCGACTGGCATTGCCACCCAGGATGAGACACTGAGGAAAGAGTACTTTTCCGGTGTCCCTGAGATGGTGATGAACTATTTTTCTTTTATGGTGCGGGAAACCAGAATGCTTATGGCTGAGCTCGGTGTGAAAAACCTTACCGACCTTATTGGCAGAACAGATCTTCTGGAAGAGGTGGAAGGGTTCTCTGCCAAACAGAGAAAACTGGCACTTGCCCCCATTTTGAAAACCACTCCCCCCCCTCAAGGCAGTGCTCTCTTTTTTAAAGAAAAAAACATTCATGCTGACCAGGGACAGCTCAATCTCGAAATCGAGCAGCAGTTCGCAGGGGCTGTTAAATCCCTCTCTGGAGGAACAGGAAGTTTTAATATCAGCAATATTGATCGGGCGGTCGGAGCAAGACTTTCCGGAAAAATTGCAGTCGCCCACGGGAATAAAGGAATGGAAAAGGCACCCGTTGAGCTGCACTTCAACGGTACCGCTGGCCAGAGTTTTGGAGCCTGGAATGCAGGAGGGTTGCATCTGGTCCTCACAGGTGATGCCAACGACTATGTTGGTAAAGGGATGGCAGGTGGCAAGCTTGTTATTCGCCCACCCTTTGGCGTCGCCTACAAGAGTCACAGGGCTGTTATCGTCGGCAACACCTGTCTTTACGGTGCCACAGGTGGCAGATTGTATGCAGCAGGTCTTGCAGGAGAGCGATTTGCCGGCAGGAATTCTGGAGCCAGAACTGTTGTGGAGGGCATCGGGGACAATGGGTGCGAGTATATGACAGGTGGTATTGTCACTATCCTTGGAGAGACCGGGGTTAATTTCGGGGCAGGTATGACCGGTGGCTTTGCGTATATCCTGGATGAATCGGGAGGGCTTGGTTCAAGGGTGAATCCGGAACTGGTTGAGGCACTGTCCCTCATGGACCAGCCGGTGCTGCAGGAACATCTCCGTGGAATCATTCACTCTCATTTTCAGGAAACTGGAAGTTTACGGGCAGAACGAATACTCACTGGGTTTGACGATCATTTTCTTGAGCTTTTCAAGCTGGTGAAACCAATAACTTCAGACATTGGGTCATTACTCGGTCACCGGGGAAACTCACCCGATGACACGCTTTCAGTGGTACAGTAAGGGGAATCATATGAACCAGAATCTATTCCAGTTTATTGAAGTGGATCGAGTTGATCCCCGAAAAAAAAGTCTTGACCAGCGCCGAAATGAATTTGTGGAGATTTACGATCCCTTCCATAAACCCCAGGTACAGATGCAGGCGGATCGCTGTCTGTCATGTGGTAATCCATATTGCGAATGGAAATGTCCTGTCCATAACTATATCCCCGACTGGCTGCAGCTTGCAAATGAGGGGCGTTTTGTGGAAGCGGCCGAACTTTGTCACCAGACCAATAGCCTGCCGGAGATCTGTGGACGGGTCTGTCCCCAGGATCGACTCTGCGAGGGAGCCTGTACCCTTAATATGGATTATGGCGCTGTTACCATCGGCAATATTGAAAAATATATTGTTGATACTGCCTTCGAGATGGGCTGGAGGCCGGATCTTTCCAAGGTTGTGGCCACTGATAAAGGTGTTGCAGTTATCGGAGCCGGACCTGCCGGACTCGCCTGTGCTGATGTGTTGATACGTAACGGTGTAAAGCCGGTGGTTTTCGACAAACATCCTGAGATTGGAGGCTTGCTTACTTTTGGTATCCCTTCTTTTAAACTCGACAAAGCAGTGATGACCCTCCGCCACGAAATTTTCACTGATATGGGAATAGAATTCCAGCTAAACACTGAAATAGGGAACGATCTTCCGGTTACTGATCTTCTACGTGACTATGACGCCCTGTTTGTCGGAACCGGAACCTATACTTCCATGCGTGTCAACCTTGAAAATGAGCAGTGTGAAGGAGTGTATGACGCTCTTGACTACCTTATTGCTAATACCGATCATCTCATGAATATAAAACGGAATCAGTATCCCTATGTAGATTTGGAAGGAAAACGGGTTGTGGTCCTTGGTGGTGGCGATACAGCCATGGACTGTCTGCGTACTGCTATCCGGCAGGGTGCCTCTGATGTTGCCTGTGTATACCGAAGGGACCGTGAAAATATGCCCGGTTCAGCAAGAGAGGTTCAAAATGGTGAGGATGAGGGTGTTCGTTTTCTCTGGAACCTGCAGCCTCTTGGTGTGAGTGTTGATGCAAACGGAAAGGTTTGTGGGATACAGGTTGTCAGTACCAGACTCGGCGAACCCGATGAGCATGGCCGGAGGCGTCCGGAAGTGGTTTCCGGCACAGAGACAGAACTTGGGGCCGATGCGATTATCATGGCTTTTGGGTTTCGACCAAGCCCCCCGCAGTGGCTGGCCGACATAGGTGTTGACCAGAATGAGTGGCAGCTGATCAACGCCCCTGCTGATACTGAATTCCCATTTCAGACAAGTAATGAAAAAGTTTTTGCCGGGGGCGATGCTGTCCGTGGCTCTGACCTTGTCGTCACAGCCATCGCTGAGGGACGACAGGCAGCAGAAAGTATCCTTCGGTATCTGGGAGTATGACTTGAAAGCCTTAGCGCCAAGCGCCGATAGCCATTGCAAGCCAGCCGATACTGAACGCAACACCTCCAATGGGGGTGACATATCCCAGGTTGGCTCCGGTGAAGGCCATCAGGTAAAGGCTGCCTGAAAAACAGGCAATTCCAAATAGAAAGCAGCCGCCTGAAATCTGGAAAAGACCTGTGTTGCCTGGCCACTGCAAGTAAGCCCAGGCAACAGCCAGCAGACCCAGGCCATGGTACATCTGGTAACGTGCTGCTTTTTCAATCCAACGAGCCTGCTCCAGGCCCAATGTCTCACCACCATGGGCGCCGTAAGCTCCGGCCGCAACTGCCATACCTGCCATCAACGCACCCAGACCAAAAAAAAGTCGTTCCATTTTTCCTCCTAAAAAAAGTCTTTTCATTTATCCAAATATGATTTGTACCATATTCCCTTTTGTTCGAGAACGCCAAGTATAACGAGTCCTGACTAGTACAAGAAAGAGAGCACTCAGGAATACGATATAGTTAGCGGTCCCCCCAATAAAAAAATGACAAAAATGTAAAACAGGCGACGCGTGACAATACAAAAATGTTACGAATGTGCTGCGTGTAACTGCTTAAAGAAAGTGTGGGCTCTCTAATAGACTGATTATACAATAATAAATCTAAGTTAATCTCAGGTGGCACAATCATTGCTTTATACGTTGTGCAATTAAGAATTTACCAAACTTAATATAACAAAGAGGAGGAAGTCAAAGTGAAGAATAACCTAACGATGAGTAGAAAGACATTCTGGGGTGGAGCAATCCTAATCTCCGGAATTGGACTGGCAGGACCGGCCCTGGCAGAAGAGGCGGTTACAATAGCAGGAGTTGCCGATACCCTCACGCAGCTTGCCTACTCAGTGGACACGTTTTATTTTCTTATGTCCGGTGCGCTGGTCATGTGGATGGCAGCTGGATTTACCATGCTGGAAGCCGGTCTGGTACGAGGGAAAAATACCGTAGAGATACTTACTAAGAATGTGGCACTGTATGCCATTGCCTGTCTTATGTATCTATTTGTCGGGTATAACATCATGTACGGTGATGCAGTGAACAGTGTTATCCCGGGACTCAGCTTTTTTCTTGGTGCTGATAACGGTGTAGACGCTGTCCTGAAAAGCGGCGGCGAGACTAGCCACTCAAAAATGTCCGATTTTTTCTTTCAGGTTGTGTTCGTGGCAACTGCCATGTCCATAGTGTCTGGTGCTGTAGCTGAACGGATGAAGCTTTGGTCCTTCCTTGCCTTTGCTGTAGTGCTTACAGGGTTGATTTTCCCAGTAAGTGGATACTGGAAGTGGGGCGGTGGTTTTCTAAACAGCCTCGGATTTCTTGATTTTGCAGGCTCAGGTCTTGTTCATCTCTGTGGTGCCTCAGCTGCCCTTGCCGGAGTTCTAGTTCTCGGTGCACGTGAAGGAAAATATGGAAAAGATGGTTCTGTCCGTCCTATCCCAGGCTGTAACCTTCCCATGGCAACCCTTGGTACATTTATCCTCTGGATGGGATGGTTTGGTTTTAACGGAGGTTCTGAACTGAAGATATCTAATATCACAGAGGCCAACGCTGTATCCATGATCTTTGTCAACACCAACACTGCAGCGGCAGGTGGTCTGGTTGCTGCCCTGCTTCTTTCGCGTCTCTGGTTCGGTAAAGCTGATCTCACCATGGCTCTAAACGGGGCGCTGGCTGGACTGGTCGCCATCACAGCAGAGCCACTGACTCCAACGCCTGGAATCGCAACCATCATTGGTGTTATTGGTGGGCTCCTGGTGGTACCATCAATTGTTTTCATCGACAAAGCAAAGATCGATGATCCAGTCGGTGCCATTTCAGTACATGGTGTTGTCGGTACCTTTGGCCTTCTCGCTGTCGCCTTTACTAACCCCGATGGATCACTGGTTAAACAGCTCATTGGAATCGGTTCTATTTTTGGCTGGACATTCGGTACCTCAATGATTGTATGGCTGATCATCAAAGCCACCATGGGCGTTCGAGTGAGTGAAGAAGAAGAAATGGAAGGTGTGGATATCGCAGAATGTGGCCTGGAAGCTTATCCGGAATTCACCAGAGATTAACATCAAAACAGCAATAGTCATGGGAGTGTATCATGAGAAAAATTCAAGCAATTATAAAACCTTTTAAGCTCGATGATGTAAAAAAGGCATTAACTGAAATTGGAATACAGGGAATGACAATTTCCGAAGTAAAAGGGTACGGGCGCCAGAAAGGACATACTGAGATTTATCGTGGTGCTGAATATGTGGTTGATTTTATCCCAAAGGTAAACATAGAAATTGTTGTTACTGCAGATATGGTTGATCAGGTTGTGGAGACCATCAGGACTGCAGCAAATACCGGGAAAATTGGAGATGGTAAAATTTTTATTATCCCAATTGAAGAGGTCATAAGGGTACGTACTGGAGAAAATGGTCCAGATGCTGTTTAGTATTATAATAGCCAAAAGTATTTAAAAATAAAGCGAGACTGTTTTATGCAGTCTCGCTTTATTCTTTTGAACCTCAGAAGTGTCTCCAAAGTAGGGACTATTCAGAGATTGGAAAAATCGTAGCCACTCCCGTCCGGAAGCGGCAAATACTGCCCTCACATACTTCAATTTCACTCTTTTTTTCGTTTAAATCCAGTGTACTTTAAATAGTAAAAACCGTTTCAGCATGCGGTTGCCATATGTTGATTTAGCGTGACGAATATAAACGGTGACAGTATAATTGAGTTGCCTGGTCGTCCTTGACTTTATGGCACCCATACAGAATCCACGGTTGCAGTGTCATTATTCAAATGGAGGTTTCAATGCGGAGAATTATTGTACATACCGTCACCCTTTTGGTCAGCGTATTGTTTTTTCTTACCAGCCCACTGTCTGCGGCTGATATCATTGTCGAATGGAACAATGTTAAGGTTCCCGAAGTGCCTTCCCTTCAATCCGTTACAGTCGACCACTCCACAACCGCGCTGCTTATTCTCGACATTGAAGAGCGAACCTGTAATCAAGAAAGGCGCCCCAGATGCCTTGATACGGTTCCTGGCATTAGTGCTTTCCTGAAAGAGGCAAGGGCCAAAAAGATGATGGTTGCCTATAGCCTGACTGGAAAAGGCAGCCTCCAGACCATACTCCCGGGTGTGAAACCCTTGGGGAATGAGGTAATCGTTCAAGCCAGTGTTAATAAATTTTATGGAACCGATCTGTGGCAGTCTTTAGAACAAAATGGAATCAAGACGGTTATCATTGTTGGCACCGCCGCCCATGGTGCTGTTTTACACACTGCAACGGCGGCATCTTCACAACACAAATTACACGTTGTGATCCCTGTAGATGGGTTGTCTGCATCCACTCTCTACATCGAACAGGCAACACTCGTTAACCTGATAACTGGTCCTGGAACACGAAAAAGCACGACCATAACCAGCTTTTCCAAGATTTCCATAGAATAAAATGAAGGAAAGAGGGGACTTGCTGAGGTCTGTGTCTCAGCAGCTGTATGGCGTCATTTGTTCTATTTATGTGCCTTGTCTGATTGTATCACTGTGCCTTATCGGCACCACTGCCTGTCGCTATATTGTCAGTGAAGATATTCAGCCAACCACCCCTGCACTGTTATCATACAGTATGGGAAAAGCTGTAAAAGATGAAGCCTCGGACCAGTGGTGGCAGGCTTTTGATGACAGCCTGCTCAATGGTCATATACAGCAAGCCCTTAGCGGAAGCTTCACCATACAACAAGGGGTCGCCAGACTGAAACAGGCTAGGCTTGCCAGTAATCAGATACGCTCCGGACAATATCCCCAGCTTACCGGAGGCCTCGGGTATAATACAAACTGGAGACAGAATGGTGAACATAATGAAAGCAATGCTGTTGCGATAGAACTTGCCTGGGAGGTGGATTTATGGGGTGAACTTTCTTCAGCTTCTGCTTCGGCAAGTTTTGAGGCACTGGCAGTAGCAGATGAGCTGCAGAGCCTTGCCTCACGTTTATCCGTTGAAGTTGCAGAAACATACTATCAATTCATTGAACAAACATTACTGCTTGCTCTGCTCAGGGAACAGATTGAGGCCAACGAAACCTCACTGAATCTGATTAAATTGCGTTTTGCTAATGGGGCCGCTTCACTGGTCGATGTCTATCAGCAGGAAGAACTGGTGGCGTCTGTGAAAGCGCAACTCCCCTTAAGCGAGGCCCGGATCCTTGTTTTACGCAATACGTTTCATATATTACTTGGACAGCTACCAGACAACAGTCCCTTTCCCAATAGCGGTTCCCTGCCTGATATTCCCGCTTTTCCGGATCTTGGCGTACCAGCCGACCTGCTGCTGAAAAGGCCTGATCTGCGACAATTGCAGCGGGAACTTATTGCGGCAGATTATAGGATCGCTGAAGCAGTGGCCGATCGTCTCCCAAGTATCAAAATTGGCAGTTCTGCAGGCTTCTTTAATGGTGATCTGCTGTTCACCATCTTTGGTGACGCTCTTGCGACCATCATCGACTGGGGTGTCAAAAAGAATGAAGTCGAAAAACGAAAGGCGGTGGTAGAAGAAAAGATGGCTTCGTATTCACAACGGTATCTTTTGGCCATCGAAGAGGTGGAAAGCAGCCTCTGGCAGGAACGAAAACATGCGGAGCTACTCACAGCACTGCGTGAACAACTCCGAATTTCCCGAGCAGTTCTCAACGAGAGCAGGAATCGTTATATCCAAGGAATAACCGACTATCTACCGGTCCTTGCCGCCCTTGTTTCCCGGCAAAAGCTGGAACGCAGTATCTTACAGCGTCAAAGAGAGCATCTTTCCTATCGCCTCCTTCTGTATCGGGCACTGGGCAATACTCTTCTGAATATCGAATCGCATCCCCAGGGAGTCAAAATTGAATAGAAAGGTTCTGGTCAACACGATCCTCGCCCTGCTTGTTATTGCTCTGGCTGCAGGGGCATCGTACTGGTTATATAACAGTAAGCCACAGACAAAGAAAAAGAGACCGCAACGGCCTATCCCTGTTGTAAAAACGATAGCTTTGGTTCCACAAAATGAGCCGATTGTGTTCGAGGCTTCAGGTACGGTGATTCCTGCCCGGCAGGTGGTCCTTTTGAGTGAGGTCGAGGGGCGGGTTATTGAGCAAAATAAGGATTTGGTACCAGGAGGCATTGTCGCTGAAGGTGACATGCTTATTCAGATTGATCCTCTCGATTACCAGCTACAGGCTCAGGGGAGAGAGGCCGAAGTCGCTACTGCTCAATATGAACTTGACGTTGAAAAGGGCAAGCAGATTATAGCGCAACAGGAATGGAAAATCTTGCGTGATGAGCTTCAAGAGAAACAGATCAATGAACAACTGGCCCTTAGAAAACCTCACCTGCGACATGCTGAGGCACAGCTCAATGCAGCTAAGAGCCGGTTGTCTGTAGCAAAACTGGCAGAACGCCGAACCACTATTCGTGCTCCCTTCAACGGTCTGGTTTTGGAAGAGTTTGTCGAAACTGGCCAATTTGTCGGTAAGCAGTCTTCCATTGCGACCCTTGTTGCAACGGATAGGTTCTGGGTTCAGGTTTCCATTCCGCTCTCTCTCCTTGACCGGATTCATTTCCCTGGAATGTCAGAAGAGAAGGCGAGTAAGGTTCAAGTTATACTGGAGAAAGGATACCAGGGAAGTCCCACAATCCGTGAAGGAGAAATCTTCAAACTCCTGGGGGATCTCGATCCCAAAAGTCGTATGGCACGAATTCTGGTTACGGTGCAAAACCCTCTCAACCTTCCGGGACAGAAAAATTATCCTGGCATCCAGGTAAGCCGAAGTGAAAAGATCCTGCTCGGGAGCTTTGTTAAGGTCCGTATTAATGCTGGAATACTGGAGGATGTGTATGTTCTTCCGCGCCATAGCGTGCGTGAGGGGAATCGGGTATGGACAGTAAACAGTGAGGGGATCGTGGCCTTTCGAGAGGTAAAGATCCTATGGCGGCGAGTAGACGATGTCCTTGTAGATGCCACCCTTCCTCCTGACGAACGGATTATTCTTAGTCGTCTCCAGGCACCTGTCCCCGGTATGTTTGTTCGTGATCAGAGTCAGTCAGGCGTTGCAGAAAGAAGACAAAAGAAAGGATCAAAACACTAATGTCCATGTCGCAGCCCAAACAACAGGGTCTGATAGCCTGGATGGCAGGTAACCATATAGCGGCTAACTTGCTTATGCTCTTCTTTATCGTAGGCGGTCTGCTCTCTGCGACAATGATTATCCAAGAAGTTTTCCCTAGCTATGACCTCGATATTGTATCCGTCTCGGTGCGCTATCCAGGTGCTAGTCCTGAAGAGGTTGAAGAAGGGATTATTCTGGCTGTGGAAGAAGAAATTCGGGATTTGGAAGGGGTCGAACGGATAACGGCGGTTGCTTCCGAGGGACAGGCCTCCATCAGTGTAGAGTTGCTCTCCGGTGCTGATGTGAACAAATCCGTGCAGGATATAAAGAACAATATTGATCGGATCAGCTCCTTCCCGGATGATGTTGAACGGCCTCTGGTCAGTCTGAAGACAAGGCGACGGGAGGTCCTTCGTCTTGCCCTCTATGGGGAAGTTGATGAGCAGAGTCTTTTTAATCTGGCTGAAAATATCCGTGAAGAATTGATTGCTATTCCCAAAATTACTCAGGTCGAGCTCAATGGGAATCGGAAGCCGGAACTGGCCATTGAAGTATCGCAGCATATCCTGCGCTCTCATAATCTTACCCTGGAAGAGGTGGCTGACAAAATTAAAGAAAGTGCCATCGATATTCCAGCCGGTGGAATTAAGACCAAAGGAGGAGAGGTACTGCTGCGGACCAGCGAACGGCGGGATAAGGGCTCTGAGTTTCACAACTTAGTCATGATGAGCCGGGCAGACGGCACTGAACTGCTGCTTGGTGATATAGCTGAAATACGAGAAGGTTTTGAAGAGAGTGATCGGGAAGCATACTACAATGGTAAACGAGCTGTTTTTTTATACGTCTACCGGACCGGTGACCAGACGCCTATAGAAATCTCTCGGGCGGTGCATGCATATATGGAAGAACTGGTCCCGACACTTCCTGCCACCGTCAGTCTGGAATCGTATCGGGATCGATCTGAACTTTACAAAGATCGGTTGAGACTGCTCCTTGGCAACGGGGGGCTTGGTCTTTGCCTGGTGTTGCTTATTCTCGGACTTTTTCTTGAACCACGTCTTGCTTTCTGGGTTTCCATGGGAATCCCTATATCCATTGTCGGTTCTCTGGTTATTCTCTTTTTCATTGGCGGTAGCATCAATATGATTTCCATGTTTGCCTTTATCATTACCCTGGGAATTGTGGTCGATGATGCGGTGGTGGTTGGTGAGAATATCTTCCATAAACGGCAGCAGGAGATGACAGCTTATGACGCATCGGTGGAGGGTGCCCGTGAGATGTCGGCCCCTGTCTTGATAGCAGTTATGACGAATATCATCGCCTTTCTCCCTCTTCTTTTTATCTCCGGTTCCACCGGTCGTTTTTTTGCTGTTCTGCCAGCAGTGGTTATTTCTGTTTTTCTGATTTCTCTGGTGGAATGTCTGTACATTCTGCCCGCTCACCTCAACTATCCGAAAAAACGTTCAACTGGCAGGTTGGCTGAGATTGCCAGTGCTGTACCCTCTTTTTGTGACCGCTGGCTTGATCGCTTTATAAACGGTTTGTTTACACGGTGTCTTCGCAGGGTGATTCGTTCTCGTTACCTTGTCGCTGCCCTGGCTGTTGCTGTACTGATCACCTCTTATTCCTACTGGGATAGTGGTCGGATCAATTTTTCTTTCCGGCCCAAAATTCAAACCGACTCCATTGATGCTGAAATTGAACTTCCCTATGGCGTCAGTATGGAGGAGGTAAAAAGAGTTGTCCGCCTGGTTGAAGAGGGTGGCATGAAGGTGGTGGAAAAAAATGGAGGCAAGGAGGTGCTGGTTGGGATGCGAACGGATATCGGTCGTCATGGCTCCAATACAGCCGAAGTTTCCATAACCCTGGTACCTCTGGATCAGCGTACGATATCCACCAAAAAATTCAGCACACAGTGGCGAAAAGAGGTGGGGGAGGTTGCCGGGCTGGAGAAGCTTTTCTTCGACTATCTGATCGGGCCGGGAGGCTCTGCTGCCATTAATGTTGAGTTGACCCATCCTGATCCTAAGACGCTGGAACTTGCCGCAGCAGATCTTGCACAGGCCATTGCTCTTTATGACGGCGTAACAGATATCAATGATGGTTTTGCCCAGGGAAAACCTCAGTATGATTTTAAGATGCTTCCTGAAGGACGAACTGCAGGCTTAACTGCACGAGATCTCGGGAGCCAGATACGAGATTCCTTTTATGGCACGGAAGCTCTCAGGCAGCAGCGTGGGCGAAATGAAGTCAAAGTAGTGGTCCGTCTACCGGAAGAGGAGAGGCAGTCACTTTTCAATCTGGAACAGTTGCTTATCAGAACACCGGATGGTGGCGATATCCCGGTTGATCGGGCCGCCAAAATAATACAAAGCAGAGCGTATACAAAGATAGACCGGGTCAACGGTAAAAGGGTTATTAATGTCACTGCCAGTGTGGTGGCAGGCAAGGCAAATGAAAATATGATCCTTGCCAGCCTGAAAAAGGAGTACCTGCCACAGCTACTTGCCAGCTACAACGGTCTCAGGTATTCTTTCCAGGGGCGAGAAAGGGATAGACGAAAATCCGTCCATGATCTCCTTATGGGAATTGGCTTTAGTCTGCCAGCCATATTTTGTCTGTTGGCCATTCTTTTTCGCAGTTATGCGCAGGCACTGCTAGTCATGATCTCCATTCCTTTTGGTCTGGTCAGTGCAATGATAGGCCATGTCATTATGGGCTATAACCTGTCCATAATATCCATTTTCGGTATGATTGCTCTCTGCGGAGTGGTGATTAACGGAGGTCTGGTTTTTATGGTTACCGCCAACCGTTACCGGGATGTGGGGATGAATGTTGGTGAAGCTGCTTTTAACGCTTCTGTCAGGCGATTCAGGCCAATTATGTTGACGTCACTTACCACCTTTTTTGGTCTTGCTCCCATGATTTTTGAACAATCGGTCCAAGCACGTTTTCTTGTTCCAATGGCAATCTCTTTGGGATACGGCATCCTTTTCACCACCGTTGTTATTCTTTTTCTTATGCCAGCTTTTTTTCTGATCTATCATGATGTACGAAGAGTGTTTGGTGGAAAGGAGAGTACGGGGCAAAGTATTCAACGGTAATATGAAACTCTTCTGTTATTGACCCTTTTCTAAAATCTGGTATTCTTGGGCCTCAGTTGGTATCAATTACTGTTTTCTATGGATCTTGTTTCTACTCTGCCAATATTTTTTTCTGTTACAGAAACTTTTTGCAATTATGATATAGGAGAATAATTATGCAACGAATTGTACTTTCACTTGTAATACTGCTGTTCAGCATGTCCAGTGCTATGGCTGCAGATCCCGTTAAAATCGGAATGATCACCACGTTATCTACAAAAGCCGGCTATCTTGGCGAAGATATCCGTGATGGATTTAAACTGGCTATTGAGCAGGGGCAGGGGACACTTGGATCTATTCCAGTGGAATTGCTTGTTGAAGATGATGGCCGTAAGCCGGAAAAAGGCAGACAGATTGCCGAGCGTTTTATGAAACGTGATAGGGCACAGATCCTCACTGGTATCGTCTTTTCTAATGTTGCTATGGCCGTGGTTCCCAAGGTTGTACGTTCTGGTGCTTTTTATATCAGTCCTAATGCAGGGCCGTCCAAACTTGCGGGTAAGGGATGTGATAAAAATTATTTTAACGTGGCGTGGCAGAACGACAACCTCCATGAGGCCGTTGGGCAGTATGTGACAGAGAAAAAGTTTAACAATGTGTATCTGCTGGCGCCCAATTATCCTGCGGGAAAAGATGCCCTTGCTGGTTTTAAACGATTCTATAAAGGTAAGATTGCCGGCGAAGTCTACACTACTCTTGGACAGGCCGATTATGCAGCAGAACTTGCTACGTTGCGAGCGGCTAAACCGGATGCAGTGTACTTCTTTTTGCCGGGCGGTATGGGGATTAACTTTATCAAGCAATATGCCCAGGCAGGCTTAAATAAAAGCACTCCGCTCTTTGGGCCTGCATTTTCCTTTGACGAACGCATCCTTAAGGCTGTAGGCGATGCTGCAGTAGGCGTTGTCAATGGATCTCAGTGGAGTGTAGATCTTGACACTCCTGAAAATATCGCCTTTGTTGCTGCTTTTCGTAAAACCTATGGTCGTACCCCAACGCTTTATGCCAGCCAGGGCTATGATGCGGCACTGCTGATCGGGAGTGCACTCAAAGCTGTGAATGGTAATATGGAAAAGGCAGATGCCTTCCGCACAGCTCTTGAAAAAGCTGATTTTCCAACGGTACGTGGCAACTTTACTTTTGGCAAAAATCATCATCCCATACAGGATATTTATGTGCGTGAAGTCATCAAGGATGAACAGGGCGCGTACACCAATCGTATCCTGAATAAGGTTTTCACTAATCATGCCGATGCGTATGCTGAGGAATGCAATATGAAATAGGAAGGGTGAACTTTCCTGATTTCTGTTTTACGATGCTTCTTTTTATCGAACAACTTCTGAATGGCCTGCAGCTCGGCGTCATGCTTTTTCTCATGTCTGCCGGGCTTACTCTCGTCTTTGGGATCATGCAGGTCATCAATCTGGCCCATGGCAGCTTTTATATGATTGGTGCCTATGTGGCGGCTACAGTTGCGGTGCGCAGTGGGAGTTTCCTCCTTGGTCTGGTTGTGGCTCTACCGGTTGCTGCTGCTGTGGGCATGCTTGTTGAGTTAACCATACTGCGTCGCCTCTATAAACGTGATCATCTGGATCAGGTTCTCGCAACCTTTGGCCTAATCTTCTTTTTTAATGAGCTCACTCGCATAATCTGGGGCAGGCAACCGCTGTTTATGGATGTTCCGCCATGGCTTGGTGGAGCAGTTGAATTACTACCCGGTGTCCATTATCCGGTATACCGGCTGGCAATAATTCTGGTTGGCGTTTTTGTTGCCCTGTTTCTGTATCTGCTCTTTTCCAGTACCCGTTTAGGTATGCGGATTCGGGCCGGTGCCAGTAATCGTGATATGGTGGCGGCACTGGGTGTGAACATTCGCCTGTTGTATACCCTTGTCTTTGGGCTTGGTACTATGCTGGCTGCCCTTGCCGGTATTATGGCCGGGCCTATCCTTGCCGTGGAAGTTGGCATGGGAGAATCCATTCTTATTCTGACCTTCGTGGTGATTGTTATTGGAGGGATTGGTTCGGTGCGTGGTGCACTCGTTGGTGCTCTGCTGGTTGGCATGGTTGATACTCTGGGACGTGTCTATCTACCGGATGTCCTCTCTCTTCTTGTCAGTTCTTCCACAGCAGATACTTTGGGAGCGTCCCTGGCCTCCATGTCTGTCTATATTCTTATGGCCGTTGTACTGACCTGTAAACCTGCCGGACTCTTTCCGGCTCAGAATTAGGTCCATGAGTAGAATAATTCCAATGCGTAATCGAAAAATCATTGTCAATGGGATCGGACTCCTCTTTTTTCTTCTCTTACCGCCTGTTACCCAGATATTTGGTCAGGAGTACTTGCTGTCACTGTTCAGCCGAATCTTAATCTACGGACTTGCTGCAGCGAGCCTGGATCTTATACTTGGGTATGGGGGGATGGTCAGCCTCGGGCATGCTGTTTTTATGGGGATTGGTGGCTACAGTGTTGGCATTCTCGCCTTTCATAGTTATGAATCGATGCCCTTGCTTAGTTGGCCATTTGTCTTGGGTGGAACCGAAAACGCACTTCTTGCATGGCCCTTTGCCATCGTGATTGCCGGGCTCTTTGGTCTGGTTACCGGAGCAATCTGTCTGCGTACCAAAGGGATGCATTTTATTATGATTACCCTGGCCTTTGCCCAGATGGCCTACTACTTCTTTGTCTCACTTACAAAATTCGGTGGCAGTGACGGGCTCAGTCTCTATAACCGTAATACCTTGCCGGGGGTAGACTTGGGCAATGATGTCCGATTTTATTATCTTTGTCTGGCTGTTCTGGTTGTTTTTCTCGTTATGGCGCACAGATTGGTGCAATCTCATTTCGGTCGGGTTGTTTCAGCCTGTCGTGAGAATGAACAGCGGGTACAGGTGCTTGGTTTTGCAAGTTATCGTTATAAACTTGCCTGTTACACTTTTTCGGCAGCAGCTGCTGGTCTGGCAGGAGCACTGCTTGTCAATCAGAGTGAATTTATCAGTCCCGGACTTCTGCACTGGACAAAATCCGGTGAACTTATGGTTATGGTATTACTCGGTGGGATGGGAACACTAATCGGGCCAGTGCTAGGAGCTGCCACCTTACTCCTTATGGAAGATGTCCTTGCCATGTATACCGAGCATTGGATGATTATTTTAGGACCTTTTCTAATCATTGTGGTCCTGTTTGCCAAAAGAGGGCTGTATGGATTGTTGACGGGAGCAGGTGGGAACAATGGCTGAACCACTTCTTCAGGCTAAGGGGCTGAGCAAGCGTTTTGGTGAACTGCAGGTGTGCAGGAACCTTGATTTGACTATTGCAAGCGGGGAGTTGCATGCTTTGATTGGTCCCAATGGGGCTGGTAAAACGACAGCTTTAAACCTGCTTACTGGTCTGCTTACACCGGATAGCGGTGTTCTTTTCCTGAATGGCCACGATATCACAAAAACATCTGTAAATAAACGTGCACTGCTGGGGCTCGCCCGTGCTTTTCAGGTGACCTCGCTCTTTAACGATTTCAGCGTACGCGAAAACTTAATGCTGGCGGTACAGGCACAGCAGAGATCAGGATTTCGTTTCTGGACGAAAGCTACCGGCGATCTGAAACTTATGGCATCAGCTGATGAATATGTGGAGCGTATGGGGCTCACCGAGAGGGCTACCGTTCTTGCAGGGAATCTCTCCCACGGGGAACGCCGTCAATTGGAAATGGGAATGGCCCTTGCCACAAAACCGGCAATGCTGCTTCTTGATGAACCGATGGCAGGGCTCGGACCCGGTGGTACCCTGAAGCTCTGCGAATTAATTGAAGAACTCAAAGGTGAGGTTACCATTTTATTGGTGGAACATGATACGCAGGCAGTGTTTGCACTGGCTGACAGGATATCAGTTCTGGTGCAGGGTGAGGTTGTCGCTACTGATTCGCCGCTGCTCATTAAACAGAACCGCCTTGTTCAGGAAGCATATCTTGGAGGGACATAATGCTGCGTCTAGAAAATATCGAAACCGGTTATGACGCAGGTCTTGCATTGTTTGGGGTAAATCTTGAAGTGAAAGAGGCTGAGGTCGTGGCTCTGCTTGGTCGAAATGGCATGGGAAAAACCACAACCATTCGTTCCATTATCGGCCTTACCCCACCCCGAACCGGGAGAATTACCTTCAATGGCGTAGAGATCCAGCATCTTCCCAGCTATAAGATTGCCCGCCTTGGTATTGGCCTGGTGCCAGAAGGTAGACAGATCTTTCCCACCTTGAGCGTACGTGAAAACCTGCTGGCCGTCGCTGCAAACCACAGTAAACATGATGATCCATACACAATGGAACGTGTTTTTTCTATTTTTCCGCGACTTGAGGAGCGGCAGAAACAATCAGGCGGTAGTCTGTCTGGCGGTGAACAACAGATGCTGGCCATTGCTCGTGCCTTGATGATAAACCCCTCACTGCTGCTACTTGACGAAGCCACCGAAGGGCTGGCGCCTCTCATCTGCCAGGAGATATGGAGTGGGCTTGATATCTTAAAAAAACGAGGGCTGTCCATCCTGGTGATTGATAAGGATATAGAGGCCCTGACTACTATTAGTGATCGCACCTATATCATGGAAAAGGGCAAGGTCGTCTGGGCAGGGGAGAGTAATAGTAATAACCTGACCACAGAGCTTACGATGCGTTACCTTGGCGTATAGTGCTGCTAAAAACTGTTGTTTCTGTATTGAGTCTGACAAATTTTGATGAGCCTGTTTGAGCAGACCAGGTACCGATAGCTTTGGTTTAGCAATTGCAATTATAGCTCTTATACTCCATTTGCACTGGCTGCATCTCCATTCTCATTTCATTATTCTCCTTGCGTACGACAATATTTTTCAGCCAGTTGGCGTTATCTTCCAACGGATAATCGGAGCGACAATGGGATCCTCTGGTCTCTGTCCTTAATAGTGCTGACCGACAGACCATCTCAGAGAGAAGCAGCATATTCTGAAGACCCATACTGTCCATGAGATCTTTGGGAGTTTCAATTTTGCATTTCTGGCTTTCAGACCTAAAATCTGCAATGTGTGTTAGTGCTTTTTCAAGATCATCCAAGTCTCTAACGATCCCTGCCCTCAGCCACATCATTTTTTTCAGTGATTTAAGTAAAGAGATGGAGTCGTTACCAGTATCGGAAAACAGGGATTCCAGTTTTTCTTTCTCTTGCTCTATGAGGTTTTCCGGCACACTGCTTTTGTCGTTTTCTTTGGCGTTGAGAGCAGCATTGCGCCCGGCAATTCCTCCCATGGAAAAGATTTCTGCAAGTGCGTTACCGGCAAGACGGTTGGCGCCGTGCATTCCGGCACAAACCTCACCTACCGCATAGAGGCCGGGTAGAGAAGTCTTGGTACTGGTGTCAATTATCACCCCTCCCATGCTGTGATGGGTTGTGGGCGATACGATACATGTTCTTTTTTCCGCTACACCTTGCGGGAGCATAGGTTTAAGCTGCTTCAGTCTCTCTTCAGAAACTGCACTCAGATCCATAACCACACCATTCTCCACACCCAGGCCATCCCTGATTTCTTTAAAAATTGTCTGTGCAAGAAGGTCCCTGGTGAGTGTCTTGGGATCGTTCAGGCCGTGTTTGGTCAGGATATTCTCGTTATCACTGTTTTTTAATACTGCCCCATTAAAAAGAAACCCTTCGTATAACAAGAGATTGCTGCCTCTTTTCCCAGAGGCTGTGGGATAGTACTGAACAAACTCCATATCCTTTAAGGAAAGTCCTGACTCATAGGCCAGGGCCAGGCCGTCCCCGTTTATTCCGGGCGTGTTACTTGTATTAAAGTAAATCTGTGAGTAGCCGCCTGTGGCTAAAATAACGGACTTGACCGTAAAAATAACAAAGGTACCTTCCTCTGAAATTCCTGTTACTGCAGCAATCCTGTCATTACTTGAACAAAGCCTGGTAATAAAGACCTTATCTACAAAATCGACCCCTATTTTTTTGGCATGGGAAAGCAGTGGCAGCATATAATCTTTGCCTTTGTGGTTCTTCCCTTGAACGTCGCGTGCATAGGTGTGTCCTGGAATTGCAAGGAGATCAAATTTGTTGTCCTTTTTGGAGAAACTGGCGCCATATTTTTCCAGTATGGAAGGCTGGCGACCGGCCTCATTTGCCATCACCTGGACCAGTTTCTGATCGTTGATATATCGTCCCCCAGTGATAGTGTCTTCCAGATAGACCTGCGGGTTGTCTTTGCTGTTACCCCATCCGGGAGATGTGAGGATGGCTTTCGACATAATGGTGTTGTTGCCGTACCCGACCTTTGCTTTAGAGACAACGATCACCCGGGCCCCGTTCTCTCCTGCTTCGATGGCACTTCTGAGGCCTGCGCCGCCTCCCCCTATGACCAGGACGTCGCATGAAAATCTTTTACTTTCTTTAGCTAAGCCCATATGGTTTCCCTCTTTCTTCTAAAAGTAATTTTTCTGTTATCACATTTGTACATTGATATTTTTTGCTTTGAAAATATTGATTAAAGTACTAACGACTGATCACCCGAACCTGGGCGAATTGGCGATGTCCCTCCGCTGAGCCATGAAAACCGAAGCCACTTTGCTTAGCACCAACCCAGGGGGCATCACCACCACCGCCGACACCCTGATTGATGCCTATCATACCCGCTTCCAACTGATCTGCAACTTCCTGCGCATCCACACTGCCAAAGACCACTGCCCCCAAGCCATAGTTCGTATTATTTGCGCGCTCAATGGCTTCTTGAATATATTCGTAACTGCTTATACATACAACAGGCCCAAAAGTTTCTTCCTGTTCAATACGCATATCCGGTGTTATGTCTGCCAGGACGGTTGGCATAATAAAGGGAATTTGATAATCGGAACTTCCAAGGAGTACTCTGCAATTTTTATCTACTGCATCTTTGATATGTTTAACAATATGAGCATGTTGTTTTTTATTGATAATCGGACCGATATTGGCACCATCCATATTCCAGGGAGCAACTTTGTACTGTCTGGCAATGGCGACGACCTGCTCTTCAAATTTATGGGCTACAGATTCATCCACATAAATGCGCTCTGTTGATATACACATCTGACCAGAATTTTCAAAACTACTTGCAACTGCAAATCGTGCTGCGGCCGGAATATTGGCATCTTTCATCACAATGAGTGGGTCATTGCCGCCAAGCTCCATAACAAGTCGTTTTAGTGAGGATGATGCCCTTGCCATAATGTCTTTTCCTGCAGCTTGGGATCCGGTGAACCCGATTACATTGATATCGCTTTCAACAAGTATTTTTCCCTGATCACCATCACCATGTACTATTTGCAGAACATCCCGGGGAAAGCCATGTTGGATAATATCAAAAAAAGCCTGGGCAATAAGCGGTGTTTCCTCCGATGGTTTCCAGATAACACTATTGCCTGCCATGAGTGCTGGTATAATAAGATTATTTGCCATGGCTAAAGGATAGTTCCAGGGCGATATGATTAAGGCAACACCCAAGGGACCATATTTGATGGTTGCCCCATCAGTATTTTTACTGCGTAGAGCCTCAAGAGAAGCATTGGCGATATAGGGACCTCCCCAAATAGTACCCTGAACTTCAGAAATTGACCTTCTTATATCTTTTCCCATTTCTTGACTGAGAAGTTCTGCGAGTCTGTTTACAGATGTTTCAGCACCTGAATATGCCTTTTGGATGGTGCGTAGACGTTTCTCGAGGGGAGTGTTCTTCCACTGTTTGGCAGCTGCTTTGGCTTTCAGGACTGTCTCTTGTATCTCGGTGACAGTTGCTCCTGGTAATTCTCCCAGTGTTTTTCCATTACTTGGATCATATGATATTATATTCTGAATCATTGCCGCTTCCTCTTTTGTAGATTGTATTATGCAGTATTCTTCTGGCAGAGTTTTTATGGAATAATGCTTTAAATAAAACGCTGCATTATCGAATCAATGACACCATCAAAATTTGATGGTGTGGCACCAAGTTCGGAACACATCTTTCGGGCAGAGTCACGCGCCTCAGGATTGTTTAAATCACTAAATCGTGCCATTCTATGGGTTCTTCTGCCTATACAAAAAATCATTTGTTCATCGAGGGAAAGATAAAGGAAACCCCGAACAGGTAGCATCATGTTTTCCTTGTCAGTGGGAAGCACTCCGTCGATTTCAGGAAAGAGGTTCAACACATGATCGCTTCGTATGGTACTGGTTATTCCACTTAATTCTTCCAGCCAGAGAAGCAATTCCCTGGCAGTGTCGACCTCACCCATTTTATCAAAGTTCCCTTTTTTAAACTGCTCTGTGAGGGGTGCTGAAGCTGAAAGAGCAAGAGTTCGTAAGCGGATAAAATCCGGGTTGATCTGATTGAGGGCATCAGCGGTTTCCATTGCATTTTCCCGAGATAATGCAAGGCCTCCAAGTCCCGGCATAAAATATTCCGATAACTGAATACCTGCTCTTTTTATTTTCTGTCCGGCAACAATCTGCGTTGCCTTATCACTACCTTTTTGTACCTTTTTGAGAATCCTGTCTGAACCTGATTCCATTCCTATATGGATCCGGTTTAGACCTGCACTGGCCATGAGACTGAGGTTCTCGTCACTTATTCTGGCGATTGTATGGGATCTGGCATATGAGGTCACCCGTTTCACTCGAGGAAAAGTTGTCTTAATGTGCCCCAATATACGAATAATATCATCAGGCTTAATGATAAGGCTGTTTCCATCCTGGATGAAAATTGATTCCATGTTGTTCGCAACGAAACTTGATGCTGCATAGAGGGCCTGGAGATCACTTTTTCCTCCATTAGGCGAGAGCGTGGAAAGCTCTCTTTGAGAAATACGATTTCCTGATTTTCTGGCAGCATTAATTGCATCCACGTAAAAACAAACCGTATCAATGTCACGCAACACATGATCCACTGGACGCAGGCTGAACTTTGAATCTTTATATAAGCCACAAAAAGTACAGCGATTCCATGGGCAGTTACGTGTGATTCTGATAAGCAAACTTTCGGCTTCACTGGGAGGGCGAATCGGGCCTAGTTCAAAGCCGTTATATGGTTCAATGGATTTCATGTTTTACCTTTGTATCCCTACACAACCATCCCGTAGGTCATAATGGTGAGAAAAAATACTACTTTTCAAACCCTGAAATAATTCCCTCAGCTGCTTGTTGGAACAATTGAATTCCACCGTGTGAGCGAGCGATTATCTGAGAACCGACAAGAAGAGAAAAAAATGCAAAAGCAGTATCCTCTTCTGTTCCTGTAAATGTCAGCGATTGTTCTTGTCTGCCCTGTTCAAAAACAGTGGCAAAGATAGAAACAGTTTTTTTTATGGTGGATTGTAAAATGTGGAAGGAGCTATCTTGTAATGTATTTCTGTCTGCACTGATGGAGCCGACCAGGCAGAGTTTCTTGGTATTCAAACCGTCTGCAAATACAGCGGCAAGTTCACGTAATTTGTCAGGTGCCTTTTCACTGCCATCAACTATCCGTTGATAATTATCTCCATAGGAAACAGCGCACCGGTCAAGTAATCCATCTACCAGATTTTCTTCTTTCGGAAAATGGTAATGGACACTCGCCTTACGAATACCGACTGCCTCACTGATATCCTTGTAGCTCATGGCGTTCAAGCCAACTTTCTTCACAAGGTCTTCAGCTATATCAAGAATTTTTGTTCGTGTATCAACCATACCAGCCAACCTATCAGTAGGTAGGTTGATGGTCAATAAAAAATGATCCTAATCATTACTATAAAAGGCGGAATAGTCCTCTTTGGGAGAAGCAATTGTCAAAAATGGATGGAACTTTGAGATTGGGAACGATTTTTTTTCATAATTTACCAGTAAGTAAGGAAGTAAGTTGACAGACGGGTTTTGGTGAGAGTTAATGGTGTAGATAAAAAAAATTGAGTATTTGCCTCTCAAAACTACCATTGTATGGTACTCAAATTATCAAGATATGAAAAATATAGAGTCCGACCGTCATCAGAATGATTCAAAAAAAATTCTATTTGTGGACGAGCAGGAACTGCTTCGTCTCACTGTAAGTAGTGATCTGCAGGATGCTGGTTATACTGTGGAGACTGCCGAGGACGGTCACCAGGCCTGTGCCAAGCTGGCGGAAAATTCTTATGACCTGGTCCTTACTGATCTTGTCATGGAGGGGATGGGTGGAATGCAAGTCTTAAAGGCGGCCAAGCGTCGTGACCCGACATGCGGTGTTGTCTTGCTGACCGGATATGGAAACATGGACTCAGTAATTGAGGCATTAAGAAGCGGAGCAGACGATTATTTCCTAAAGCCCTACCAGCGTGAAGAACTTCTTTTTCGTTTGGCCAGGTGTCTGGAAAAAGGGCAATTGCAACGAAAACTCAAGAAAACTGAAAAGAAATTAAAGCAGTCCCATGCTGAGTTGGAAAAGAAAGTTCAGAGGCGGACCCGGGAACTTCAAGAAAAGCACCAGGAAATATCCGATGCCAATACTTCCTTACGCGTGCTCCTTGAACAGCAGCAGGTAAGTAAACATGAGATTGAACAGACCATCAGTAAAAATCTGAAAGAAAATATCTTCCCTTATTTAGATCTCCTGAAAGAAGAGATAAGGGATAGCAGGGGAGTTATTTATGCCACCATTATTGAGGCAAATATCCACAAAGTCACCGCTTCCTTTAGCAAGGACCTCTCTTCTGAATTGCTTAACTTGACCCCAAGAGAAATACAGGTGGCAGATCTTATCAGACAGGGACGCACCAGCAAAAATATAGCGGATCTGCTGAACCTCAGCCACGGTACAGTGGAGTTTTATCGCCAGAACTTGCGAAAGAAGTTGGGTATTACCGGACGTAAAACTAACCTTAGAAGTTATCTCCTATCCTTTCCCACCCGCTGAAAAGCGTACATCTTAATCTTTTGCATTCCAACTCAAAAACATAGGGTTTTATACTGCAGTTTTACTCTGGTATTTCGGGTATTGCTTTGGGGGTCTTTTTCTGCTTTAATTGTTATGATAATGGATATCAAAAGGGGTGAGGTGTTTGACAAAGAAACACTTTGTCTTCAGCTACCTATAGAGAATCATTGCTTTTTTTATAGAGATACTTGGTAAAGAATGGGGTTTTTCGATACAAGATGAAACAGCCTTTGACAAGAATGTATTGAAATGAAATATTTTTCAGAAAAAAATCTGGGTAAGATCAGTTTTGCCAGCTTTGTTCTGCTGGCAGTTGCTCTTATCTGCATTCTGGGTGGCTGGAACATCTATAATAGTTATGAAGAGCTTGATAAAGATATTCGGTTTATGGAAGAAACCTTTCTGGAACACCAGAAAGAACAGCTGAGGCTGACTGTAGCTGAACAAATACTTCGCATGGAAGTTCGCCGTGACCTTGTCATGGAAGATCTCAAACGTGTATTGAAAAACAGAAACAGGAATATAACAGGGGTAATTGAGAGTTTAAACGAAAAATACAAAGAGAGTATGGGGAGCGAAGAGCTTCAGCCGCTCATTCGTGAAATCATCCGGCCATTAAGTTTTCATGGTGCGACCAGTTATGCATTTATTCATTCCATGGATGGTATCCCTCAACTCTATCCGCCAGACCCATCTCTGGAAGGCCAGATACCCGATTTGGAAACAGATCCTAATAGAAAAAAGGTGTTGGCCGGATTAACCAAAATAATTACAGAAAAGGGCGAGGGATTTTACGAATACTGGTGGCCTAAACTGGATAGCAGTGACACTGAACTTTCTCAAAAAATAGCCTATATCAAATATTTCAAGCCTTTTGACTGGATGATCGGTGTCGGAGACTATTTTGACTCTTTTGAGGCGAAGACCCATCAATCAATTACCACGGTACTCCAGCAAAGTACTGTTTCATCTCTGGGGAGTTACTTTTTTCTCTACGAACTGCATGATATTAAGGGTGGTGATAATTTCGCAACCATGCTTGTAAACTCTAACCGTCCCGAATTGGTAGGGACAAAACTCTCTGATAAGTATACCGATATCAAAGGAAACCTCTTTCGCAAAGAGATGCTGCAGGGGCTCAGGGAAAATGGAGAGGCCTATGTCGAGTACTGGTATAAAAAGCCAGGTTCAGAAAAAATATCGCGAAAACTCAGCTATTTTAAACTCTACCCCCAATGGAACTGGGTGTTGGCAAGGGGTGTTTATTTTAATGATCTGGAGGACATCATTTCTGTTAAAAGGGAGTTGTTGGCTAAAAAGGTGCGGCAGGATTTGTTGCTGTTTTTTTGGTTTCTGCTTGTTGTTCTAGTAGTTGCTCTCACCCTTGCTAGCTTTTTTTCCAAAGGGATTAACGCTATTTTTGAACAGTATAAAAAGAAGCAACAGTTCATGCAGGAGAAGCTGGAACAATCCCGTGACGAGCTGGAGTTACGGGTGCGGTCGCGTACTACTGAACTGGAAAAGACCCATGCCCAATTGCTCCATTCCGAAAAATTGGCCGCCATTGGTGCCTTTTCTGCCTCCATTGCCCACGAGTTTAACAATCCACTTACGGGAGTGGTAAATGTTTTTTCAAGGCTGCAGAGAACAGTTCAATTGAAAGAATGTGATGCGCATTTGGTGACTATGGCTCTTGCTGAATGTAAGCGAATGGAACGGCTAACCAGGGATCTACAGACTTTTAACCGACCAAGCAGCGGCCAAAAAAATCTCTTTGAATTACGGTCAACTGTTGAGTCTATTCTCTTGTTAAGTAAAAAAGAGCTTTCTCTCCGTCGTGTCAGGGTAGAGACACATTTCAGTTCTGCACCGACACTGGTTCAAGCCGTTGAAGATCAGGTCAAACAGGTACTTTTGAATCTGATAAAAAATGGTATGGAGGCCATGCCCGATACTGGTGGGGTACTCAGGGTTAGTACAGAAAAGATGGAACAATTTGCCACTATAAGTGTGGAAGATAATGGGTCCGGTATTAGGGATGAGTATCTTAAACAGGTCTTTGATCCTTTCTTCACGACCAAGACAGCAGTCAAGGGTACTGGCCTTGGTCTCTCTGTTTCTTATAACATTATCAAGAGTCATGGTGGTGATCTTCGTGTCACTTCAAAGCCGGGTAAAGGAACGACCTTTATCCTGAGTTTACCAACAGCAATAGAAACATAAAAGGTTACACTCTATTTTTTTTGATTGAGGCAGAAGAAAAGATCGGATGAGTCTATTATTAGGGAAATGGCAGCTGCTGTTTGAAAATCTCGTTACTGCAAGTGTCGGGAACGATGATCGAGAGGCGCTCAGAAAGGTCTCTCTGGTGTATGGCCTCGCGCTTATCGGGATTTTTGTTTTATGTGTTCTCGGCTTTATTGCATTGTCCCAGGGAGCTTTTTGGCTTGCTCTGGTGGATTGTGGCACAGTACTTTTTCTTTTCACGCTTCTTTTCTATCTGCGGCGTACAGGAAAATATGTTCTTTGCTGTTATCTTGGCATCACCGTGATGTATTGGCTTTATTTGCTGCTCTTTGTCACCGGTGGTGTTGATACCACAGGTTTTATGTGGTATTATACATTTCCCCTTTTAGCTCTTTTCCTGTTGGGGGCACGTGTTGGTGTGATCGCTTCATTTCTTCTTCTTATTCCAACGGTTCTGTTTCTTGTCTTCGACTGTTGCGTAGCCGAGGTGGCAATTTATACTCCTAGTTTTGTTTACCGTTTTATCCCGTCCTTTGTCACGGTTATGCTCTTTTCCTATATGTATGAACGGAACCGTGAAAAGAACCAGAAAATTCTTGAAAACACCTTTCTGCAACAAGATACTCTTATTGCGTCTCGAACTCGGGAGCTAGCAGAACTCAATAAGAATTTACAGCAGATGGTTGCAGAACAGACCAGGGAAATTAAAACAACCCAGGAACAACTGCTTCATGCCGAAAAGTTAAGTGCCATAGGTTCTCTGGTTGCCTCCATAGCCCATGAGTTCAATAATCCTCTTTGTGGGGTATCGAATGTTCTCAACAGAATAGTGCGTAAAAATCTTGTTGACAGGAGCTCTCAAGAGCTTGTCGTCATGGCTGTGACTGAGTGCGAGCGGATGAAAAATCTTATACAGGACCTGCAGGCCTTTAACCGTCCGACCAGTGGTTTGAACAAAACGTTTGAGATGCGGCGGCCAATAAAGGAAATATTGTTGCTTCTGCAGAAAGAGCTCAAAATAAAACAGATCTCTGTTGTCAAACAATACAGTGATCCGCCCATACTGATCAATGCGGTGGAAGACCAGATTAAACAGGTGGTTTTGAATCTTTTGAAAAACAGTGCCGAGGCTATTCCGGATTCAGGCGGTACCATTACCATCGGCATAGGCCAGGAAGACAAGGATTGTGTGCTCACTATCCATGATACAGGTGTGGGAATTACGCCAGAGGATATGAAAAATATTTTCGAACCCTTTTTTACTACTAAATCGGCAGTTAAGGGCACTGGACTGGGCCTCTCTGTATCCCATGGAATAATCAAGAGCCATGGTGGAAGAATAAGAGTCAGCTCAGAGCAGGCTAAGGGGACGACCTTTACCGTTATTCTACCCATTAATTATAATCTAACAGATAACGAGCCCACTATATGATACCAAAGAAGATACTCCTGATTGATGATGAGGAGATAATCCGTTTGAGTTTACAACAGGATTTACGTGATGAGGGATATGAGGTAGAGACTGCAGCAGATGGGGAAACTGCTGTCGCTATGTTTGATCGGGAATATGATCTGATCATAACTGACCTGATGATGGAAGGGATTGATGGGGTTGAAGTCCTGCAAAGAGCCAGGGAAAAGAATCCATATCAGGCTGTTTTTATTCTTACCGGCTATGGCGAATTGAAATCGGCGATCAATGCACTGCGTCTTGGGGCCGCGGATTATCTCCTCAAGCCATATAACTATGAAGAGCTTCTTTTACGGATTCAGAGTTGTCTTGAGAAGCAAGATTTACAAAAAAAAATAACACTTTATGAAAATATTCTGCCCATCTGTTGTGATTGCCGAAAAATCAGGGACGATGAAAAATGCGGTCGTGGTGATGGGGAATGGCTCACTGTGGAACAGTATTTTCACCGTAAAATGGATATTATGCCAAGCCATGGCTATTGCCCGGAATGTGCTGAGAAGTGTTTGCGGGAACTTGAACAAAGGGGGAGGTAGTGTGAAATCCTATTGTAGGTTTTAGTCCATCTCATTTTGAATGCCTAATGTGAGAAGAAAGACTTGGGTAGCAGCGTATTTCTTAAAGTATTACGATTCAAAATCCAACTTGTTGTCAACACTTTCCCTATTAAAAAAGTTATACAGTCTTCTTTAAAGCTCTTATTCTTTCAAGTACTGGCGGGTGGCTGTAGTGAAAAAAGACCATGGCAGGGTGCGGAGTAAGGTTTGATAAGTTCGCAATAGAGAGTTTCTTTAAGCCGCTTATCAGTGACTCTTGGTATCCAGTTGACTGTACGGCATAATTGTCTGCTTCGTACTCGTGCTTGCGGGAGAGGATATTTACGGCAATACCAAGGAGAAGGCTAATGGGAGAAAAGATAAAAGAAAAAAAGATCAGGCTTCCATAGACTGAAATATGTTCCATTTGAAACGCGGCGAACAGATTTTCATTGCCCAGAAAAAGGGAGAGTAAAAAGAAAATCAAGCCAGTATAGCAAGTGGAGATCGCCATCATCTTAAAAATGTGTCGATGTTTGTAGTGTCCCATTTCATGTGCCAGTACAGCAACAACCTCGTTATCATCGAGTTTTTCGAGTAGCGTATCGTAAAAAACAATTTTTCTGAATCTTCCAAATCCGGTAAAGAAAGCATTGAGTTTACTGGACCGTTTTGAACCGTCCATGGTATAAATGCCCTGAATGTTAAACGATGTGTCATTTGCAAATGCCAGTACCTTATCCTTCAGTGGTCCTTCTTCAAGGGGCGTAAAGGTGTTGAAGAGCGGCATTATCAGTACGGGTGCCAGAAATTGCAGGAGTAGAGTGATAATGGTTAGTCCCCCCCAGCAATAGAGCCATGCAAGGTTACCGCTGGTTTCGAAAAACCAGAGGATAAGATAAAGAATTGGGGTGCCAATAAGAACACTCAGGAAAAGTCCTTTGAATAAATCCATAAGGAATACTTTCAGAGTTGTCTTGTTAAAACCGAATTTCTCTTCAATTATAAAGGTTGAATAGAGGGTGAATGGAAGGCTGAGTATGGAGCTGAAAAAGAGAAGTAGAGCAATATAAAGAACGCCATTTGTGATTGCTTCCAGGTGAAAACTGCGGATAAAAATATCCACGGCATTGAATCCTCCTGAGAGAAGGAAAATAAGCAAAACAACAATACTGAAGGTGGACTCAATGAGAGAGAACTGTCCTGTCACTTTGGTGTAATTTTGAGATTTGTTATATTTTTCGGCATCGATACTATCCTGAAATTCCAGAGGTACGTTGCTGTCTAACGCCCTGATATTGAGAGAGGAAAGGATCTGTTCCAGGAGGTAATTGCCAAGAAGAACGATCAGAATAAAAATTAACCAGGAATTCATCGCAGTTTTAACACATCCTCTACCCGCTGAAGGGTGTCAGCGGTACTAAGAGTCAGTCGTACGATGCACTTGGATTTTGCCAGGAGATCATGGGGTACCCCACCATCCAGACTGAGGATATCACCTCTTTCCAGATTGAGGATCTTTCCTTCAACACCAAAATCCAACGTACCTTCAACCATTTCAACGGTTATTGGATACGGCGTTTGATGTTCCTTCATGTACTGATCAGCCACAAAAACGATTCGTATTTCCTTGGAAGTTGCTGTCTCCATCAAGACAGAGATGGATGGCTTCTGTTCGTTATAGTTTAGATCCTTTAAGATATTTGCAGATTTCATTGGGATTCCCTTCCGTTGGTATGGGATTTCTATTCATATACAAAAAGCCACAATAGCATGAAAAACTAACCAATTCAGCTTTTAAAAGACTCTTTTTGTTTTTCCAGACAAATGATTTTACCAGAAGCCACAGTTCTTTTACGATATATTTGAACAGAAAAAATATAAGAATGTTTGGATGTGAATTGCTTTTATGGTAATGAAGAGAGAGGTTATGCAGTTTTATTGTAGTAGGTTAACATACATTTATAACGAACAAGGAGACGTGTTATGCAAAAATGGGAATGCCCTTGCGGCTATATTTACGACCCTGCAGAAGGTGATTACGAGAATGGCGTTGATCCTGATACTCCATGGGAAAAAGTTCCTGCAGACTGGGTTTGCCCTAAGTGCGGAGCTGAAAAAGAAGATTTTTGGGAAGCTGATTGATTATTGTCAGTGATCTTCATTCTCTTTTATCTGGCCTGTGGTACCACAGTTTGCTGGTACTGCAGGTTGTTGTAAACTTCCAGTAGAATAGGCGATTCTGGGTGCTTTTGATGCTTCAATTGATGGTTTTGTTTTGTTTTTCCTTGATTTTTAGTGATTGAACAACGGATTTAACACGATTCCACGATCCGCTTGTGTTCTTCGTTTGACTCTGCAACAGGTCTTTTTCTGCGATCGGCTCGCAAAACAGGCTGCCCTGGCCGTAATCACAATTCAGATTTTTCAAAAAAGTATACTGACTTTCCGTAACCACACCTTCGGCAATGATCTGGAGATTGAATGCATGTGCCATTTGGGTAATAATGGTGCAAAGAGTAGAATTTGGGCTGTTACGGTCTAGGGATTGAACACAGGATGGTGCGATCTTCAGGTAGTCCAGAGGATAATTATGGATGCAGCTCAGAGGAGAGTTGTCTGCTCCAAAGTTCCTTAATGATAATTCGATTCCCATACCCTTAATTTCAGTGAGAGCGGTGGCTACCATTTCGTTATCCTCAAACAGTAAACGTTCCGACACCTCAAGCACAAGTGGATAGTTGGTATCTCCTTGAGTGGCATTAAAATTTCGAAGAATGGGTAATAGATGATCTCCCCGAAAAAGGATTGGGAAAATTGGAATTGTAATATAACCAGGTTTTAACCCATATGCCGGGCCATCAGCAATTAGAATAAAAACTCTGTTCAGCAACCAGTTGCCAATGGATAACCATTTCTAATTATACTCAAAATTAACGGATTGTTGTAGGTTTTTTAATTTTTTTGGTAGTATCAAAGTGTACCGGGTGAATGCATTTAGATTTGCTATTCAGCCACAAGTGAAAAGCATTTTTTATTCCACTCCTCTTGTATTTGGAGAGGTTTTATTTCTTGGTTTTGCATTTTGCTTCGTTGACGGTAGAATAGCACATATGTATTTTGTAAAAAAAGAGAGGGTTCATTGGAAAACAGGAGGAAGTGATGGGAAGTAAGGTGAGCAGTAAAACCGGTTGTGCAGTTGCGGTGGCATTTTTGTTCCTGATCATTATCGCATTCACTTTGTATCAGAGGTTTGCCGAAACAAAAACGGAAGTGGTAAAAGATGGTGTGTCATGGGTTGCAGCCGTTGAAAAATGTAAGCGAAAATACGAGGCCTATCGTCCTTCAGGGCAGGTTAAAGCACCAAATTGTAGAAAAAGAACCGAGGATAGCGAGTACTTCTACTTTTCCTGGACGAAGCCTCTGGCAATTATAATCAGACAATCTGATGGTAAACTTGTCAAAACTGCAGGTAAATGTCAGGTGTCAAAGGAGAGTGGCGAGATTGTTTCTATGACCCTGGGAAAAGCGGTACTGGTAAAAAAAGCCGGCAAAAAAAAATAAAAAGAAAGTGGTTTACCCCTTTTCTTTCAAACGTTGCTGGGCCTGCTCTAATATTTCAGAAAGACTTGAAATCTTAGCTTTTGGTGGTTCAAAGATCTTTTTCCGGTCATCACTGCTATAGTGTTCGTTGATAAACTCCTGGATTGGAAAGTGCTGGAACCAGCAATCAAGAACCTTACTGCATGGATACCCCTTGTTTGCCGTTCTGCAGTAATCAAAGGTGAGATAATGGCCAAGCATTTTGCAATAGCCTTCCTGAGTGTCATATTGGTTTTTCATCGATTGAGTTCCTCTTTGTTATTTTTTTTATAAAAAGCAAATATACCACCACAAAGCATTCTTGGCGAGAATTGAAGGTATTCATTTAAAATGGAAAGAAAAACAGTTTTAACTCCTCTCGATATTTATAAACTTCTTGAAAAAAATAACTGTAAGCGTTGCATGTTGCCAAGTTGTCTGGCCTTTGCGGCAGCTGTTATTGGAGGGCAGAAAAAATTGAGTGATTGTCCCTCTCTTTCTAAAAGTAATCAAAACCGCTTGTCTGTCAATCTTGTACAGCGTTCAACGGCTGAACCGGAACAACCTGCGTTTATGGCTAAGCTGTTTAAAAAAATCAAGAAGCTGAATTTTCAGGATGTGGCTCAGCGTGTGGGCGGTGAGTATAACAGAGAGCAGGATAGTTTGAGTGTGTGTTCGTTGGGAAAAGATTTTCATGTGGATCGGGGCGGTGTGGTACGTTCCGAGTGTCATATTATCCCATGGGTTGAAGCACCACTACTCTCTTATATCTGCTGTAGCGATCATGAAGAGGTTTCAGGCGAATGGATTTCATTTCGAGAGATTAAAGGCGGGATAGAGTGGCGCGGTCTGTTTCGAAGCCGATGTGAAACACCTCTTCGATTACTTGCCGATAACCATCCGGAGCTCCTGACAGATATTGTGGATCTGTTTTTAGGACAGGAGGTGGAAGGGTTTGAAGCGGATATTGCACTTGTTTTGCACCCATTTCCGCATATTCCTATTTTGATATGTTACCAGGCAGCGGATGGGGATCTTGAGTCGGAATTGAATATATTCTTTGATAAATGCTGTGCTGCCAACCTGCATGTGAAATCGATCTATACTCTGTGTGCAGGGCTTGTTAAAATGTTTGAGCAGATAGCCAAAAATCACTACTGATTCAATGGCTACCTTGAAAAATTGCCTTTTCGCTCCAACTCTTCGTTGCGAGAATTTTTTTATCCTCGGAATATTGACTATATGCCTACGGTAAAAAAAAATCACTCCTCGATTTGGAACGAAAAGACTAATTTTTTTCAAGGCACCTTCAAGTTTGATTTTATAAGCAGTTTTTCAGGATTGCTTCGATTTTTGTTTCGTCGTAATCTTTCATTCGCCATATTCGGGCCAGCGTGATTGCATTTTTAGCAATTCGTGGGATATCTTTTTCAGGAATATTGAGTTCGCCGAGAGTGGTTGGGGATTGAATTTTTTGAAACCATGTTTCGAGTGCTGCTATAGCCTGCTCCGCTTTTTCTGAATCGTCTCCTTTACAAATATTAAATACCCGATCAGCAAACTGGACAAAACGCTTTGGTTGCTGTGCTGCATGAAAACGCATCCAACCGGGGATAACCGCAGCGAGTCCTGCACCGTGGGGTACGTTGTAAAAGGCTGAAAGGGAGTGTTCTATCATATGCATTGGAAACCCAACCTTTCCAAGTCCCGCAGCAGTCAATCCATTCAGGGCAAGAGTTGCCGTCCACATCAGATCCGCTCTTGCCTGATAATCGTCGAGATCATTTAATACTCTGTTGCAGTTCTCCATTGCATTTATCACCAATCCTTCCATCAGTCTGTCCTGAACGGGTGTGCAAGGATCTTCAGTGGTAAAGTAGAATTCAAGTATATGGGCAACGGCATCTACAGCGCCGTAGGCGGTGTAGTCGGCGGGCACGGAACAAGTGACCGTAGGGTCAAGAATGGAGGTCTTCGGGAAGAGTCTTTTATTGCCGAATCCAAACTTCTGTGATGTTCTATCGTTTGTTATCACCATCCCGGAATTCATTTCAGACCCGGATGCGGCAAGAGTAAGAACAGTGCAGAGCGGAAGAGGTGACTTAACGCTTTTTTTCCCGGTGAAAAACTTCCATACATCGTGTTGTACCGTGGCTCCGGCACAAATGGCTTTTGCCTCATCAAGAACAGATCCTCCTCCAACCGCACAGACCACATTGCATTTATTCGTTTTAGCCAGCTCTATACCGATCTGAACATGGGATAGCAGGGGGTTCGACTGAACACCACCATGTTCAGTAATTGTTGCTCCAGCCTTGAGAAGGGACTTGGTAACCTGTTGGTAAAGGCCATTTCGTTTTATGGATCCTGAACCGTATACAAAAAGTACTTTTTCTCCAAAGAGGAGTGTCTCGGCACCAATGGATGGAACAGTGTTTTTGCCAAACAGAATTTTGGTTGGATTGTGGAAAACGAAATTTTGCATGGTTTACCTGGGTGTTGGTAGTAATTGCCTTCGTGCAGGCTGTTGAAAAACGTTGGGAGTTTTACCTGGCTCTATATCAAAAGTTATGGCTGAAGTTCTGCGATGGCTTGTGAAAAAGTCTGGGTCAGGTCAATAAATTGATCAAGAGTGAGTGTTTCTGCCCTTGCTCCTGGGGAGATATCCGTTTGTGTGATGGTGTCTTTTGTAAGTTGTTTTTCCTGCTTCTTATCGCCGTTGGTGGTTGTCGCAAAGAAATTTCCGGAAGCAAGGGTGTTAAGAAGGGTCTTTCGCCTCTGGCTGAATGCAGTTCGGACGATCTTCTGAAAAAGAAGTCTGTCGTAGATCCTGTCACTGATTTTTTCAGAGTCGGTGAAATCAATATACACCACGACGGAATCGATTTTAGGACGGGGATGAAATTCTGCGGGTTTTAAGGTGAGAAGCGATTTTATCGTGGCACAACTTTGCAGTAAAACAGTTGGAATACCATACTGTTTTGTTCCTGGTTTTGCGGTAAGGCGGTCGGCCACCTCTTTTTGAAGCATAATGGTCGCCCAGTGCATCTTTTCCTGGTGTTCAATCAATGTGAAAAGAAATGGATTGGAGATGGAATAGGGGAGGTTGGCCATTATCTTGATAGGGCCTTTACTGAGTTGCTGTAGTTCGTTAAAATCAGCTTTCAGGATATCCTGATGCAACAGTGTTACATTTTCGGGGAGGTCATCTTTTTCTTTGTGGAAACGCACAATGCCACTGTCGACCTCTAGGCCAAATACATGTGCTGCCTGTTCGGATATGGGTTGGGTAAGTGCTCCTAGTCCAACTCCCACTTCGATAATGATATCATCAGGAAGAATAGGGCCACAACGAGCGACTGCTCCAGCGGTCGCCTTATTGACAAGGAAGTTTTGGCCCAGTTGTTTTTTTGGAGCCAGGCCCTCTTCTCGGAGTGATTTTCTGGTTTCACCGTATCGGGTCATGGCTCTTTTTCTTCATTTTCATTTTCAGTTTCATTTTTTTCTTTTTCTTTTTATCGCGAAGGATATGTCTTTGTCTGCGTTTCTCTCTAATTTTAAGAAAAAGGCGCAGTGTGAAGAAGTACCAGCAGGCTGCAGTGGGAAGGGCCAGAACCAACCCTCCACTTAACATAACAACAATGAGTTCCGTTCCCTGATTGGCAAGTATTTGAACGGATTCTTTAAAACCATGGCCGGAGATGATAACTTCCAGAATGTTGTGAATTGTTTCCCAGGTTATATCGTAGGGGGTAATAAAGTTACCGATTACCATACTCAGATAATAGATCGGAATATAGGTAAAAGGATTACTGATAACAAGGCTTGAGAAGAGTCCAGCCATGGTTGACGTTCTGGTCAGGACACAGATGGCTATAATACCGATGGTATGGAATGGCATCACCGGCATGGTCCCAATCAACGCACCTATACACGCTCCCCAGGCGATATCTTTTGGGGCACCTTTGATCCTCAGAAATTTGAGGTAATAGAATTTTTTGAGGCGTGTAAAGTTCATATGCTGTTCTTGGGAAATCTCCTCTACAATTTAACCACTTGCCATAGGATAATACAATATAAGTTGAATTAAAAAGGTATGTTTGTCTGTTATATTTTTTTTAGGCAAGCATCGAACGGCAGTAAACATCATTATCGTAGGAAAAATCAGAACTCAGACGGTGCTTGTGAACACCAGCGAGAGCAATCATGGCTCCATTATCTGTGCAATATGCGGGGCGTGGCACATACAAAGTGTTTCCTTCTTCCGTACAGCGTTGTTCCATAAATTGTCGCAGACGCGGGTTAGAAGAAACGCCGCCACCAAGTACGATTGCCCGAATATTCTGTTGGGAAGCGGCGAGCAAAGTCTTTTCAACCAGGATCTCGACTACGGCTTCCTGAAAAGAGGCGCAGATATCTGCAACCTGAAGGGGGATGTTCTTTTGTTTTTCACGGTTGCAGTGGTTTAATACCGATGTCTTTAATCCGGAAAAGCTGAAATCGAGAGACTTCTTTTCCAGCCATGACCGAGGAAATTTAATGGCATCGGAGTGTCCTGTTGCTGCTTTTTCTGAGATAAAAGGTCCTCCTGGATAGGGGAAACCGAGAAGTTTTGCTACTTTATCAAAGGCTTCTCCGGCGGCATCGTCTCGAGTTCTTCCAAGAAGGGTGAATTTGGTGAAACTGTCTGCTCTGTAAATAGAGCTTGTTCCACCTGAAACAACAAGTGCTATAAAGGGAAAGTCCGGCTGTTTTTCTTCCAGAAATACCGAAAGGATATGTCCCGCCATATGATCCACACCCACACAGGGAGTCTTGTTTACATATGAGAGTGCTTTGGCATAGGAAAATCCAACCAGCAATGACCCGATCAAACCGGGACCCTGGGTGACGGCAAGAAGATCAATATCTTTCAGGTCGACCTGTGCTCGTGCAAGCGCTTCAGTAACTACGGGAACAATGGATTCAAGATGGCTTCGGGAGGCAAGCTCCGGTACAACTCCACCAAAACGGGTATGGATCTGATCCTGACTGGTAAGGACAGATGAGAGCAGGTTATTGTCGTCTTCAAGTACTGCGGCAGCAGTATCATCACAGGAGCTTTCGATTCCCAGGGTTAGCATGTTCTTCCGCCTGTTTCTTGCGATAACGTTATTGCCGGCAGAACAAATAACTGCTGGCAGAAAAGGTATAATCAGGGTAAGAGGATGCCAATATATTAGTCCTTTCCTTCAAAGTCAATGGTTGCGGTGGATTGATATTTTTCTAACCATTTCTTACAACGTATGGATCTATGACAAAAACAAAAATGAGCCTTAATAATAGTAGTCAACTTGTTGATATGTTTGAACGAACTATCTCTTATCTCCGTCTTTCTTTAACTGATAGATGCAACCTTCGATGTGTGTATTGCATGCCGGTGGACGATGAGGGGGGATTGGAAGTACTGAAGCATGGAGACCTGCTGAGTTATGAGGAATTATTGCGTATTGTCAGATTAGTCGTGGGGATGGGGATGAATAAAATCCGGCTTACCGGCGGAGAGCCATTGGTACGTAAGGGGGTTATGACCTTTATTCAATCTCTGTCACAAATTGACGGGCTTGATGAAATTCGTTTAACCACCAATGGTGTCCTGTTACATGAAAAGGCTGAAGCGCTCTATGATGCCGGCATTCGTAAGCTGAATATTTCACTTGATACCATGCGTCCCAAACGGTTTAAGGAGATAACGGGTGCTGATCTTTACCACAGGGTGTGGAAAGGGATAGAAACAGCCGAGCGTCTCGGATTCGATGTTAAACTGAATGTGGTTGCCATGAAGGGAGTCAATGACGATGAGTTTGTTGACTTTGCTCGCCTTGCTGTGGAAAAACCATATCAGGTACGATTTATCGAATTTATGCCAGTGGGAGATAAATCCACCTGGAATGAGGCTTCTTATATCTCTTCAACCGATTTGAAAAAACAGATTGAAGTACTTGGCGATTTGCAACCATTACCAGGGTGTAAAATGGATGGTCCGGCGCGGGTCTATTCACTGGAGACCAGGGATGGATTAAAAGGAAATGTTGGGTTTATCAGTCCGATCAGCCATCATTTCTGTGATACCTGTAATCGTCTGCGTTTAACTTCAGCCGGGAGATTACGAGCCTGTCTGTTAAACGACAAAGAAGCGGATCTAAAAGGTTTACTGAGAAGTGGTGCAACGGATGATGAGATTAAAGGGCTTGTCAAACAGACTATCCTTGATAAGCCCAAGGGACACACATTGGCTGAAGATCAGGCTAAATGTGGCGGTCAGATGTCACGCATCGGCGGATGATTCATCCGCTTCGGGATAGGATCCGAGCCATTCAAAATAGGAGCAGAGTGAATTCAGGGTTTTGCAGCAGTCTTTGATGTTTTTATCTTCAATATGACCCATGAGATCAAGGAAAAAGAGGTATTTCCACTGTTTGCCTTTTATCGGTCTGGATTCAATTTTTGCCAGATTTATCCCGGCGCGGGCGATAACACTTAAAATCTCATTTAAGGCGCCTGGACGTTCCATAATACCTAATAGCAGGGATGTTCTGTCTGCTCCGCTTGGCGATGGCGATTCCTTCCCTATAACCAGAAATCTGGTGGTGTTACCACGATAGTCTTCAATTCCTCTAACTACAACCTGCAGATCGTAGGTCTTGATTGCAAGAGAAGATGCTATTGCTCCAATGTTTGGATTGTTCGCTGCCATTTGAGCTGCGGCACCCGTTGAAAAAATTGGTAGAGTAGGACAGGACGGCAAATGTTTGCGCAGCCATTCCCGGCACTGGGCAAGAGGCTGGGTGTGCGAGGCTACCGTCTGGATATCTTTGATATCGCCAGACTTACATACCAGGTTATGGGTGATCTCCATTCGTACTTCACCGCAGATTTTTGTCCTGTATTTCATAAAGGAATCCAGGGTGGAAAAAACAGCACCTTCAATGGAGTTTTCAACGGGAACAATTCCGTATTGGGTCCGACCTTTTTCAACCTCAGAGAATACGTCGGTAATCGATTCCATCGGGCTGTAACTTGCGGAATTACCAAAGTATTTAACCCCGGCAAGGTGGGTGAATGTGGCTTCTGGTCCAAGATAAGCAACTGCTACCTTCTGCTGCGACAATCTGCAGGTAGTGATAATTTCATGAAAGATAGAGTGGAGTGCTTCCTTTGGAAAGACTCCGTTATTGAGGTCGGTCAGGCGTTCATAGATCTGTCGTTCGCGAAAAGGGTCCCATTTGGCACGCTTACTTTCGTCTTTTAACTGGCCGATGGATTTTGCCAGGGACAGACGTTCTTTCAGGAGATCAAGGATAGTATTGTCAATTTTATCGATTCCATCGCGAACCGGGGTGAGATCTTTGGCCATTGTCGTTCCTGTATCAGAAAAGGTTAATTTTGATTCAGTTATATTGATAGGAGAATGTAGGGTAAAGAAAAAAGTATGTCAAGTTGTAAAAAGGACTGGAATAAGCGGTCCTGCCGAGATATAGTCACTTCTTGACCCGATTTACGGGGATTGTAGCACACGTATATAACTTCTTCGAATTGTATTATAAAAAAGAGAATAACCTGTTATGAGCGATAAACCAGTACAAAAGACCTACGAAGAGATTAATGCCAGAATAAAAGCGGGCGAGGCTGTTATTGTAACCGCTGAAGAAATGGTTGCTATTGTAAAATCAAAGGGTGCCGAGGAAGCAGCGCGAGAGGTGGATGTTGTTACCACCGGGACGTTTTCTCCCATGTGTTCTTCCGGCGCATTTTTAAACTTTGGTCAGATGACTCCTACTATTAAGGCCTCCAAGGTCTGGATTAATAAGGTTTCTGCATACGCAGGGCTGGCAGCCGTGGATTGCTATATCGGTGCTACGGAACCCGTTGAAGATGATCCATTAAATAAACTCTATCCCGGCGAATTTCGGTATGGTGGTGGTCATGTTATTGAAGATCTTCTTGCAGGAAAAAAAGTCTTTTTGGAGGCAAAGGCCTATGGGACCGATTGTTACCTCGGAAGAAAGATGAAAAAAGAGTTCACCCTTGATGAACTTCCCTATGCCCTGCTTTGCAATCCCAGAAATGGATATCAGAATTATAACTGTGCCGTTAATTTATCCGATAAAGCTGTTCATACCTATATGGGTACCTTAAAACCCAACTGTAAAAACGCCAATTATTGTAGTGCCGGTGAACTGAGTCCTCTGTTTAATGATCCGCATTACAAAACCATTGGTATCGGCACTAGAATCTTTCTTGGTGGCGGTATTGGCTATGTAACGTCTCACGGCACTCAGCACAATCCCAATGCTCCAAGGCATGAGAATGGTACACCTGTCCGCCCAGCTGGAACAATTATGGTTCAGGGCGATATGAAACAGATGTCTTCACGTTACATTCGTGGAATATCCATCCTGGGTTATGGCAATACTATGGCAGTGGGGTTGGGAGTGCCAATTCCGATTTTGAATGCTGAGATGGCAGCGTATACCGGAGTCTCAGATGATGAATTATTTACTCAAGTGATTGATTATGGCTATGATTATTCGAATGGAATCAATAGAACCTATGGTGAAGTGAGTTACGGCCAATTGAAAACAGGGTCTATTGAGGTGAATGGGAAAACAGTTCCAACGGCTCCTCTTTCAAGTATTCCCATGGCAAGAGAAATTGCTGAGACCTTAAAATCCTGGATGATGGACGGTAAATTCCTGCTCAATAAGCCTGCAGAGCTTTTGCCGGACGCTGATAAGTCCTAAGGAGAAGCCCTGAACAGTCAAGATAAATACAGATCCTTACTTCTAGCCATTCAAGAGTATGACCGGGTGGCTGTCGCATTTTCAGGAGGGGTGGATTCCACTCTGTTATTATACGCGGCTATGGAGGCTATAGGGAGAGAGCGGGTAATTGTTTTACGAGGTGTTTCTGAACTGGTCAGTGACCTGGAAAAAAAGAATGCCACCATGGTTCTTGATGAATTACAGTTTTCTCAGGAAAGAAGAATGGAAGTGGAGCTACACCCGCTAATCTGGTCTGAATTTGTCGCCAACACCCCGGATCGCTGCTATTTCTGTAAGAAAAGGATGTATCAGAGTTTCCAGCGTATCCTTGAGAAGCTTGACTGTCTGGTTTTGCTGGATGGGAGCAATGTTGATGATCTGAAAACACTAAGACCTGGATTTCGAGCTATCCACGAACTGGGTGTACAGACTCCATTGCTGGATGCAGGGCTTGATAAGGAGGATATACGTTCCTTAGCTTTTACGTATCATTTGAGTAACCATGATAAACCCTCAAATTCCTGTCTCGCAACGCGTTTGCAGGAAGGCGTGGTTATAAACCGGGAGGGGCTCGAACGTGTGGAAAAATGTGAAAACTTTCTTTTAAACCGTGGTTTTATCGGATGTAGAGTGAAGCCTGAGGGAAAGGATATCGTTCTTGAAGTTACTGGAAAAGATGGGGAAAGGTTGCTTGCATCCTCTGTGCGAGTTGAAATCATTCCATTCTTTAAATCAGTTGGTTTTACGAGGATTCTTGTTGACCTAAATCCCCGTCGTTAGAAGTTTTATTCTAAGATTTATTTTTTCTTAAAGATACGATTAGTGCTTGCTTCTGAATGGAGCTTCAGTTAAGGTGTTACGAATCAAATTTGTGCATAAAAGCGTGATAATAAAGGGTTGTAGAGAAAAGTGAAATACTATTTAAAAGCTGTGCTTTTCTTTTTTCTTTTGACAATCAATGATGCTTTTATTAAAGAAATAAGGAAGAGATTAGGGGAGCAGTTTTGTCTGTGTCCTGTTTAATTAGAAAATAGTTTTCCGGGAGGGATCCATGAACAAGAAGGAATTGGTAGAGAATATTGCAGGTGCCGCAGACATTTCAAAGGCTGCAGCAGAAAAAGCGCTGAACAGTACTCTCGCAGCCATCGCTGAGACCTTGAAGAATAGCGATAAAGTAACTCTGGTTGGTTTTGGTACTTTTTCTGTATCCAGACGTGAAGCTCGCAAGGGAAGAAATCCCCAGACCGGCAAAACCATTGATATTCCAGCTAAGAATGTTGCTAAATTTAAAGCTGGTTCCAAACTTTCTGAAGCTATTAACTAATACTTCTAAAGTTACAGATTAAATATCTATCTACAGGTAGGTATTTTTTGTGTCCAAATCCCTGTTCTCTCTATTCTTTGAGATAACAGGGTTTTTTTTTGTTGTGAAAAAAAGATTATGCTGCTTTTCTGAATTGCAGAGGAGATTTTCCGGTCCATCTTTTAAAGGATCGTGAGAATGTACTGAGTTCTGCAAATCCCAGTAGAAATGCCACCTCTGTAAGATCCATACTTTTATTTCGAATATACCCCTTTGCGATATCCATACGTGTATCATTGAGCACAGCAAGATATGTGGTTCCTTTTTCATGCAGGATTCGTTGCAGTTTTCTTCCGCTGACTCCAAGTTCGACAGCAACATGCTCCACTGTGACTTTGCCTGAAGGCATGTTCGCAACGATGATTTTTTTGATATGGGTGATTTCTGTTCCTGATTCAAGTGAAGCAACATAATTTGTCATTGCCAGATCACCGAATTCTGCAAGCTCTTCATTGCTGCTTGATAGGATTTGGTCAACAATGTCAAGAGACAAGGACAATTGGCAAACAGGAGCATCAAAATAGACCGGACCCTGAAAAAACTTGAAATACTTTGCACTGCATTCCGGTTTGCTGTGTGTCAAATGGACAGAAACAGGAGCAAGCTCTTGATGGTAATTCACACGTAAGAGGCTTAAAAGCCAGGCAAGTGCGGAGTCTTCACGACCATAGCCATATGGTGATTCATCGTGGTATTTAAGGGTGAAAACGAGTGAGTTGGTTTTCTTGTCTTCGTAGAGGTTTCCAAAATCCGCATCCGATATAACCTTGTGGAACCGGATGAGCCTCTCAAGGGTTATTCTCAGGCTTTTACTCACCAACATGGCATAGCCCATGGTTCCAAAATGAGATGGGTGCCAGCAGCTTGCCGCCGTGAGTCCAAAGCAGGGATCATCTATTCTTTTTTCCATCTCATCCCAAAGATCACTTATTTTGTTAAGAGAGTATCGTTCACCGCTTTGGTACATTAGTTCGGGATTTAGATGGACCTGTTTGAAGACAGGGGCAGGATCTATTCCATAGTGTTCAAGCATTTTCCAGAGTACAAGCTGGATGCTCGCAAGCTTTGTTAAATACATAGTCAATCAAAGGGTAGAGAAAAAAAGATCAGTAAAGCACATTTGTGCATGATTTGTCGTAAACTGCCAAAAGATAGGCGTAAACTGTCAAGCAACAAAAGGCCTGAGAATTTACATTATACCAAATCTTTTAAAAAACTCAAAATAAGGAATTGGTATAATGGAACTTTTACAAAATAAAAATGAACTTCACTATGAAGGTACTAAGAATACAGAAGAACTTGCAATTTGTGATCTTGTCGGGGAATTGTTGGCAATCTCGTTGGAAAAACATGATGTTGAGATCATCGTTGAGTCAAAAGATTTTTTGATTGATAGGGCAAACTCTCTTGGCACCAGTGGAATGTTGAAAACAACTATAGATTATGACGATATCGTTGAATCTGAAGATAAGCTTGAGGTTACAATCTCAGGAATAGTCGAAAATGCTTTTCAACAGCAGGAAACATTTGCCCTGTTCTTTTCTCTTAACTGGGATGGTTCCGTTAACTCATCATGGAAACGTGGATATGGTAAAGGGCTGGCTGCCAATTCCCTCTGGTTGCAGTTTGGTAAAAAAGCAGAGCAACTCTCAGATTCTGTGTTCAGTGTACAACTGTATCGAAAGGAAAAAGATGGTTATCAGTATGATTTAGGTCATGGAAGAGGATTTATGCTTTTTGGACGTGAGACAAGTTCCAGAGTTAATTGAAATATATTGAAAGAAACTAAAAGTACATCACATAACTTTCTTACAAAGTAAGACTCTTCGTAGCGGTGAATGATATGAAATATGGTAATTCGGAACAAACATTAAGCTTAATAAAGAATGTACTATGCAATAAATGTTTTTCTGAAAATAATGAAATTCTGGTTCAGACTAGTTTGTTGAACTGCGATAAAAATTCTGGATTCGACTCTAAGGGAAGTGCCCGAATCGAGGTTCTCTGCAGCTCTGAAGATAGAAAGGACGATGGAAAAAAGATTACCCTCCATGGTCTTGCAGAAAATATTGACGAACAAAGGATGTCTATGACCTTGTTTTGTGAGACCAGGTGGCTTGATAATGATTTTGTCAGGGAAAAGTCCAATGATATCGTTTTGGCAGATATGGCATCGGTTGTAATGGATTTTGCAAAGGAACAGGAGTATCTACCCAGTGCAGTATTTGTTCTCTCCGTGAAAAGTAAAAAAAATGGACAGGACGTTGGCCATGGCTCCGGATATCTTCTTTTCGAAAATGAGGCGGAATTGCTAACCTGATGAAGTTGTAAAAATGCGTTTACAGTTTTTATTGAGGAAAGCAATCCCTCAGGAGAAGAAGGAGCTCATTGGCTCGTCCACAGTTGAGTTTATGCATAATGTTTGTGCGATGAACCCGAACGGTTTTGGGACTGATAAAAAGGGTTTCTCCAATTTCATCCGGAGTCATTCCCTGGGCCAGTAAATTTGCAATTTCATGTTCTCGCGGTGAGAGAACAGAAAGCACCCCCTGCTCTCCTTCACCACTCAACAACTGTTCAGTAATATTTTGCGGGAGTGAGCGGCTGAGAAAAATATTACCAAGCATTACTTCACGAACGGCGGTGAGCAGGTCTCTTATTTCATCCGCCTTTAGAACGTACCCCTTTGCACCTGCTTTGAATGATCGAAAGATGTTATCATGATTATGGTGCATGGAGTAAATGATGATAATTGTTTCTTCAGACAGGGCTTTGATATAGGGAATAAGGTCAATACCACTTATTCCAGCCATGGTAATATCAAGAATTGCCACATCAGGCAGTAATTCTTTTATGAGAGGCAATGCAGATGATGCATCTTCTGATTCACCCACCACAATCATATCGGACTGTTTTTTTAGAACCGATGTAACCCCATGACGGATAACAGGGTGGTCATCAATAATGACAACAGAAATCTTATCCACTGTTTTTTTACTCCCAGAATTCGTTGCTAACAAAATAGTATTACAACTAATACGATAAGGATATCAAAATGATTGAATGAAAGTCAAAGATTTTATCCATCTCTTGATTTGGTGTATTATATTAACTATTAATTGCCATCAATAGCTCGATAAACAGACAGGCGAAGACTTCAATTTACAGGGAAGTTTCTATGGTAATCAGATTTTAAATGGTGTAAGTGGAAAAGTATGGAAAAACTCTTTGAACTTATAGCACCTTTTGAAGCTTCGGGTGATCAGCCGGAAGCGATCGCAACACTTACCCGTGGTATAGAATCCGGAGCCAAAACCCAGGTGCTCCTGGGGGTGACAGGATCCGGTAAAACCTTTACCATGGCATCCGTGATTGAAAATGTGCAACGACCCTCCCTTATTATAGCTCCAAACAAAACACTTGCTGCCCAGCTTTTTGCAGAATTTAAAGAATTATTTCCAAATAATGCTGTTGAGTACTTTGTATCCTATTACGATTATTATCAGCCCGAAGCGTATATCCCATCTTCAGATACGTATATAGAAAAAGATTCCGCTATAAATGATGCCATTGATAAGATGCGTCACTCCGCGACCCGTTCTCTATTAACACGCAGGGATGTGATTATAGTTGCCTCGGTATCCTGTATTTACGGACTTGGTTCTCCCGATGAATACAAAAATATGCATCTTTTTCTGGAAACCGATAAAGAGTTTGCTCCGGAACAGGTGCAGCGCCGTCTGGTGTATATGCTCTATGAGCGAAATGATGTTTCCTTTCATCGCGGCACCTTCAGAGTACGTGGTGATGTTATAGACATCTTTCCCGTTCATGAGGAAGAAAGAGCCCTGCGACTGGAATTCTTTGGTGACACCATAGAGTCCATCTCAATTATTGATCCATTGCGAGGAGTGGTGCTTGAACGGTTGCAGGAATACACAGTTTTTCCAGGTAGTCACTTTGTTACATCTAAAGATCGGTTACAGGTTGCAGTTGAAACTATCAAAACTGAGTTGAAGGATCGTCTAAACGATTTTCAGACTGAAAACAGATTAGTTGAACTGCAGCGTCTTGAACAAAAGACAATGTTTGATCTGGAAATGATTCAGGAACTTGGCTATTGCAATGGTATCGAAAACTATTCAAGGCATCTCACCGGTAAGGAACCGGGGATTGCTCCTCCAAATCTGCTCGATTATTTTGAGGACGATTATCTCCTTATTATAGATGAGTCTCATATCGGGGTTCCTCAGTTAAACGGGATGTATAATGGAGACAGGTCACGAAAAAAAACTTTGGTTCACTATGGGTTTCGTCTCCCTTCGGCGCTCGATAACCGTCCATTACGTTTTGAGGAATTTCAGGAGCGGATCAATCAAATAGTCTATGTATCAGCTACACCCGGTAATTTTGAAGTAGAAGAAGCTGAGGGAAGATTAGTTGATCAGATTATTCGACCCACCGGACTTCTTGATCCAAAGATTGAAGTACGACCTGCCACGAGTCAGGTAGATGATCTGCTGGAAGAAATACGATTGCGTACCGATCGTAATGAAGCCGTACTTGTTACCACCCTGACAAAACGGATGGCTGAAGACCTTACCGATTATTATGAAAAACTTGGCGTTCAGATTCGCTATTTACACTCTGATATAAAAACTTTAGAACGCATTGAGCTGATACGCGATCTACGTAAAGGTGACTATAACGTACTGGTTGGAATTAATCTTTTGCGTGAAGGACTCGATATTCCAGAGGTATCGCTGGTTGCAATACTCGATGCCGATAAGGAAGGATTTTTACGATCGGAACGTTCTCTTATTCAGACCTGCGGGCGTGCAGCACGTAACGCAGATGGTCTTGTTATTTTGTATGCTGATACGATTACCGGATCAATGCAGCGAACGATTGAAGAAACGGAACGAAGAAGAGAGATTCAAAATGCGCATAATGTTGAACATGGTATTATACCGCAGACTATTAAGTCCAAGGTAAAGGATACTCTCCAGAAACATCTTCAGGCCAGTGGCTATCAGGCCGCCGATGGTTATGGTGATGCTCTGTTGACAGCTGCAGAGGATTTGCCAGTATATTACAGTATTGGTGAGCTTGAAAAAGAGATCAAAAAATTAGAAAAAGAGATGCAGCGTGCGGCAAAGGAACTCGCCTTTGAAGAGGCTGCAGCAATTCGTGACCGGATTAAGGCACTGCGAAAACTGGAGATTGAAATAGGATGAAAGATGGCTTCTGGTATCGTTTCTCGCTGAAACTTATTCCCGTGGTTTTTCTATGGTTTTCAGTTCTGTTGTTTTTTAGCTGCCGGGTAAGGGTGTATGGCCAGAAGTATCGGGATCAGCTTGATGCGCTAGTGGGACCGGGTATTGGGAGTTTCTGGCATTATTCAATTCTGTTTAGTATGTATTTTCTACGGAAGAAAGGTGGCGTTGCCATGGTCAGTGCCAGCAAGGATGGTGAGTTTATTAGCAGGATCGTCCAGAAAATGGGTTTTGAAACAGTTCGCGGCTCCAGAAATAAAGGAGGCCTTCAGGCGTTAAAAGGAATGATTCGTTTTATGCGCACCGGTAAAAACGCTGCCATTGTGGCCGATGGCTCACAGGGACCGCCACGGAAGGTGCAGGCTGGGTGTATTGTTCTGGCATCTCGAACAGGAGCTCCCGTTCTTCCATTTCTCTGGTCCTGTAATCGCTATAAACGATTTGGCTCCTGGGACGGAACTGTTTTGCCTTTGCCGTTTTCCAGGATTGATTTTTGTTATGGTGAACTGCTCTTTGTGCCGCCAAAACTAAAATCCGAAGGGATAGAAGAGTATCGCCTGATCCTGGAAAACCGTCTCAATGATTTATATGATAAAGCATGGGCCATGCAGAAAAAAACAGAACATTAATTTGAACCGCATTACAAGAATATGACAAAAGGAATTATAGTTGCTGGCCTTGCCGGCGGATCAGGGAAGAGTGTGGTGTCGGTTGGATTGACTGCGGCACTTGCGCGACAGGGAAAGGTAGTTGTTCCCTTTAAAAAAGGCCCAGATTATATCGATGCTGGCTGGATGAAACTTGCTGCCGGAAGAAATTGCTACAATTTGGATCCCTTTCTGATGAGCGAAGAAAATATTAAAGCCTCACTGTTGAACCACAGTGCTGGTGCTGATTTCATTGTTCTTGAAGGAAATCGCGGTTTATATGATGGGGTAAATATCGATGGAGGCTATTCCACAGCTGAGTTATCCCTCTCGCTCAATCTTCCTGTGCTGCTGGTGGTAAATTGCACCAAGACCACTCGAACCGTTGCAGCCATGGTGCTTGGGTGTATAAAGATTGATGAACGTGTAGATATCCGTGGAGTTGTTCTAAATCAGATAGGTACTGCGCGGCATCAGACTATCGTAACCCAGGCCGTTGAAAAGTATACAGGGCTTCCGGTACTTGGTGCTGTTCCACGAATGAAAAGAGATATCTTCCCCATGCGGCATTTGGGTGTTACTCCGCATCAGGAATATGAAGGCAGTGAGGAGGCTATGCAGTTGCTTGCGGATACTGCTGCTGAACATCTTGATCTTGAACGTATTCAGGAGATAATGGCTCCAATAGGCAAACCAAAGACCGTTTCTCTTTCTGAGAAGCCGCAAAACAAACTTCGTATTGGCCTGCTGATGGATGCAGCCTTTCAGTTTTATTACTCCGAAAACCTGGAGGCTCTGGAACAGGAAGGGGCCGAGCTGATAGCTCTGAATGCCATGGAAGAAAAAAATCTTCCTAAGCTTGATGGCCTGTATATTGGCGGTGGCTTTCCTGAAACAAGTGCCAGGGCACTTGCTGCCAATAGTTCTTTTCGTGATTCGGTAAGGGCTGCCGCCGAGGCTGGATTACCAATTTATGCCGAATGTGGTGGCTTGATTTACCTTGGGGAATCCATTGAACTTGATGGCGTAGTGTATCCACTTGCCGGAGTCTTTCCCGTTCGTTTTGGGATGTCTGCAAAACCACAGGCCCATGGCTATTCAATTTTTGAGGTCGAGGGAGATAACCCTTTCTATAAAGAGGGCCTGGAGATTAAAGGGCATGAATTCCGCTATTCTACTATTCTTGAATGGCCTGGAGATGCCAGTGATCTGCCACTAAAGATGACACGGGGGGTGGGGTTCTCAAAGAAGCGTGAAGGATTAGTGATGAATAACGTTCTTGCCCTTTACACTCATATCCATGCCGTTGGAACACCGGAGTGGGCGAAGGGGTTTATGAAACGCTGTCGTGAAGTAAAGGACGAGGGGCTGCGGGTATAAATGGTTTTTATTGTACCAGCAGACCATTACATTTTATAATGACCACTGCAACTCAGCTCTACCAGAAAACAACCAATTTATCCGCCGTGATCCAGGTATTTCTCGTCAAATGTCCTCGTCTATTCTTTCCTGCGAATTATTTGTCGAAAAACACCTGAAAACACTCTTTTCCTTCGTAAGCCTAACTTGTCGGAGCTTACTGGCTGAGCTTTAGTCATAATCAGATTAAACTTTGGTGTCTTAATCTTCAGTATGGCAGACAATATCCGGAGTGAGAAACCAGATAGCAGCAGGTTTACAGGACCAGACCTTTCCATCCTTTTCAACCACGCAGTCTCCAAATTCCCAGCCGAATTTTGCCAAATGTTTGGTGAGGGTGACCTTTGACGCCTCATATACGTCCTGATCAAACCCTTCCAGGTCGGAAACACAAATCATTTCAATTTCTTTTTTCATTTCTTTTCCCAGGGTTAATATAACTGTTTGTATGGCAGAGCAAGTAAAGCCAAGTTGCTTCAATTGGACAGCTCAGCTTTACTTGTATCAGAAACTATACTTCCTGCAAGGTAACAAACTTCAGAGCATGGGTTGTACACTTGGTAACACAGGCAGGCTTTAAGCCTTCATCCACCCGGTCCATGCAGTAGTCACACTTTACAGCTTTTTTCGTTTCCGGATTCATCTGCGGAATCGTCCATGGACATGCCCCGGCACAGGCCATACAGCCGACACAGGTTTCTTCATTTATATAAACAATACCATCTGGTCGTTTAATCATGGCATTAGTCGGACAGATTGGTACGCAAAAGGGCTCATCGCAGTGGTAACATGAGCGAAAGGAAAATTCCGTTTTAGGAACACCCTTAATGGTGGTCAACTCCTTGTGATCAATTTCACAAAGATATGGGCCAACGGGCAAACCTTTATTGGTTTTACAGTGAACCTCGCATCCGTGACAGCCTATGCATCTTCTGGAATTGAGGTAGATCATATATTTGTTCATAATTCGACCCTCCTCTTAGGATTACGGACACTGCGACGCACAAGAACAAAGGACTCGCAGAGGTTAATAGCCCCACCAGCTTTATCCCAATCATCAAGCTTCCCAACCATAAGTTTCTGATCACTGATACCAGCGTGATAGGAGCGTGTCTGCAGTGGAATCTGTTTGCCAAAGCCATGTACCATAAAGACGGCTTCCGGGTGTATATAGTCAACGACATGGGCGTGGAGCGGGCCGGAGTAGCTTTCATCCTCCGATGATACATTCACTAGATCGCCCTCGGCTATTCCAAGTTTATTGGCAGCCCTTTTATTAATCCACAGACTGTTCTCCGGCATCAGTTCAGATAACAGAGGATTGTTGGTCGTGTGTCCGTGGCTATGAACCGCTGACCGCCCGTAGACAAGCCTGAACATTCCCTTGGGAGGTTTAATTGGAGACTCATATTCTTTCAAAGATGGTAATCCGGCATCATCGAGTTTTTTACTGATTATTTCAATCTTTCCAGATGGTGTTTTGAATTGCCCGTCCAGTTTTTTTGGATCATACATGATCGGTTTATCGGTCAGCGGAACAAAACCTTTTTCATCAAAGTCAGAAACGGAATATCCCGTGGGTTCAAGCTGCCAATTCCACATCTCTTCAGCGGTGTTGAATGGAAAATATTCGCCTATATCAACTCTATCAGCCAGTTGTTTGAATATCCACCAGCCAGGTTTCGTGTCAAATTCGGGTTCAATGGCACGTTTGCGAATGGCAAGCCTCGGTTTGAGACTTTTTTGAAGACAGATAGTACTTTCCCGTTCCAGATAGGTGGATTCAGGCAGAATAACATCTGAGAACCAGCCAAATTCACTGTAATGGGTGTCAATGGAGACCAGAAGGTCGCAATGTTCAAAAGACATCTTCTGGCGTTGCGGATCTGGCAATCCTGAAAAAGGGTCATGGCGCATTGCGATCCATGCCTTAATGGGATAGGGATCCTCTTTTTCCATGGCATCAAAAAATAAGTGGGCAAGACCTGGGCCCTTATCAAAATGCTTATACTTCCAGCCGACACCATCAGCCCGTTTAATATCAGGCTTGGGACAATCAAGTGCACGGAGCCCTTTTACACCGCAATCACCTGGTCCTTTAGGAATCAGAAGACCTCCTTTCTGTTCAATATTTCCCATCAGAATATTGAGGATGTGGAGGCCGCGACTGGCATAAAAAGAATCTTTATAGCGGGACAGATTCCAGCCTGGATGGAAGATTACCTTAGGCATAACCGGAATGATTTCATCAATAAAGGCATGAATTGCCTTTGCTTTAATACCGCATTCCTTTGCAGCCCATTCGGGGCTGTACTGTTCTACAAAATAAGTAAGTTCGTCAAATCCTGAGACATAGCGTTTGACAAAATCAGCATCATAGGCTTCTCTTTTAATCAGCTCATGAATCATAGCAAGAATAAGGGCATAATCTGTTCCCGGTCTCACCTGGAAAAAACGATCTGCTTTGATCCCTGTCATGGTCTGACGTACATCGACATAGGTCAGTTTTCCGCCATTTTCCAGCATATCCATGGTTTGCAGATTTTCACCGATACGGAGAGAGGCAAACATATTCCGGCCAAAGAGGACAAGGTGTTTGGCGTTTTTGATATCATAGATAAAACCTTTGCGGCCCACGCCGTTGACAGACAGACTTGCGTGATGCGTATTTCGTCCGCAGGTACAGTCATGGTTCGTATAGTTTGGAGAGCCATAGGCATGGATAAAAGTTTTATACATATTCTGCCATGGCCCGCCCCTTGAGGACAGAACCACGGACTCAGGACCATGGTCAGCTTTTATCTTTTTTAGTTTATTGCTGATATAATCAAGGGCTGTTGGCCAGCTGACTTTCTGCCAGCGACCTTCACCTCTGGCACCCTCTCGTATAAGAGGTTGTTGTGGTCTTTCATGGTCTGCAACAAGGGCCGGTCCTGCAGATCCCTTGGCACAGAGCGCACCACCGAGAATATGCTGGTTTCCTTCAATCCAGGTTACTTTATTGTTCTCTGACTCCACGCGAATGGGACAGCGCACTGTGCACATCCCGCACATGGAGTAAACAGATTTCTTCATTTGAATTTCCTCCACTAAATAAGATCGATCAGCTTTATCTTGCCGTAGCTACCTGACTGATATTCAGTTCATTAATGATTTGCTTGCGTCTCTTTCGTTCGATGGCTTTTTTTAGAATTACCCAGCCCATATAAAAGGACAAAAGTGACACAAAATAGAAAAATATAGATCCGATCAGGATAGGTTCTCCTTTGGATAAACCAAATTGCATAATATATTCTTTGCCGGTGAGTTCCATTAGTCTTTCAGGACGGAAAAATGTATTTACATAGGACATTGCCATCAGTATCGGGAGGTACATGGTGGCAAGACCAAGGAGTAGGCCCTCAAGAAAATAATCGTAATAACAACGGTTAAGCTTTGCCTTATCAATGTTTTTTGCCATGCGTGAACCCTTTTCCCGGTCTTCACAACGCATTGCCTCTTCCCGAACGCCAAGCCAGTGATAAAATTCTTTTTCAAGTTTGACGTGCCTTTTTGTGAGACATCTTTTTCCAAGAAATTTTGTGCAGCAGACTGTAATGAATGCGAGCAGTACCAGAATAAATGCAGGCCCGGTAATTTCCTGAATGGGGGAGAGCAGAGTATTCACCGCCCCTGCAAAGCTAAGGATTGCGCTATACAGGTATTCCCAGATTATATCTAAATAATATTCCATGATGTAATCCATCAGCTAAAGAATGAATTGGAATTGCCTCAACACCTGTAACAAGTGTGGAGGCAATTCCATTATTGTTATTCCTAGATCCAGTATTCAATCTTGAGGAAACGGAAGAACAGGAAGAACAATGTACAGGCGAGAACGATTTTGAGCGTTTTCTCACTGAACATTTTCTGGCAACGACTACCAAGCATACCACCGGCAAAGCCACCTATGATGATTGCTCCGGCAAGAACCATATCAGGAAGATATCCATTCAGGACATATCCGATAAAAGAACCAACACTGGAGAAACATGTTCCAATCAAAGAAATAGGAACAGCTACATACATTGGAAGTGCAGCAATTGTGGTCATCATTGGAACGAGTAGGAAGCCACCGCCAATACCGAAGGCACGGGAAGCAATACCAACAATGATTCCAAGGAATGCAAAGAGCAGTGGGTTGATGCGGAATTCTTCACCCCAGAATTTGAAACGATAATCGGTGAGTCCTGATTTAACAGGCTCAATGGAACCCATTTCAACAGCACCACCGGTTTCTTTCGCTTTTTTTACGGCAGCGTTAAATTTCTGGGTCATGGCCTTGATGTTTTTTCTCTTATTCATGGCCGAAGGGGTCATTTCCATAAGAGTTTTAATACCCATGATTACAACCAGAACACCTAACCACTCTTTGTACGCTTTCATCGAGAGGTACTGGGTTACATAGCCACCAAGCCATACTGAACCGATAAAAATACCGGCACCGAAAGAAAGTCCAACCGGCCAGGCAACACGTTTCTCAACCACTGCAAAGCGATAGAATGATCCAAGTGGGGAGAAAAGGGTAAGAGCAATGTTTGATGGACGAAGTACGTTTGCTGCATTGATACCAACAGGCCCTGCAGTTTGAACAAACAGTGCCTGGAAAGCACCCATAAGCATACCACCTGCGGCTCCGATCATTGAGAAATAGGTACCAACAAGAATAGCACCAATAACAATGATAAGAGGATTCATATAGCGATAGCCTTTGGCAAGCCAGAAGCCATTTTTCTCGATGGAGTAGGCGCCATCTTTACTCCCATTCACATAAACATCAAAAGCTGTATCTGGTGCAGTATGGCGAAATGATGCAAAAGAGGCAGTGAATTTACCAGTGGCCTTGTCAAGCTTTACGGAAGTACCTTTGTCCCAGTAATTTCCGCTTGTAGCATCACCGATTACACTTCTTGCAAATATTACAACTTTACCTTTTTTGTTCCCCTCTTTACCAATGGTGTTTATACCGTATGTGTCCTCTTTTATGAACCTGAGCAAATTCCACTGCTCAGAAGTTTTGATGGGGCCAAGCATGTCTTTTGCACTTACATCATCAAAACTCTTTTTGAGTTTAAACATGGTTGTGTTGTAGAGTCCTTGGCCTTTTTTAAAGAGAAAGGAGGGTCCACCAAATTTCTTATCAATATCTTTACCAAAAGCATCACGGTTGGAAGTGATCAAGTAGTAAAGTGGTGGAATTGAAGTATCATTTGAGAATCCGTTTTTCTTGCCATTTTTAGGAAGCTTCTTTTTCTCAAATTTACCATCGGTGTCCGATGATTTAAATTCTTTCTGCTGGGCAATGGCAATATAGAGTTCCTGCCCTGGTGCGATCTGTCCTTCTATGGTGACGGTATCACCAGCTTTATACTTTGCAGCTGATATTGTTGTCCCGGCAAAAGCACTGTTTTGCCAGGCTAAAAGCCAAATTGAAATCACCATCAAGGAAATTGACAGTCGTTTACATTGCATCATTTTTACATCTCCTCTTTTCAGATTAATACAATCAGGATAGAAGCCATGTTCTGTTTTGGCCATCTAGCGTTCATTCTGTTCTGGACTCTTCTTGATTCTGCGGATTCTTTGCTCTCTACCTCCTTTGGTATATGTCTTTGGTTCGGAATCGTTTATTTGGAGAGACTGAGAACTTTCTCAACTTTTGCCTCAAGTTCATCTCTATTAATTGGTTTTACGCAATATTCATTTGCTCCAAGGCTTATTGCCTCACGAGCAGTTTCCACGGTTGGATATCCTGTAAGCATAATTACCCGTATATTTGGATCAATTTTCTTCAGGATGACAAGAACTTCAATGCCACTCATCTTTTTTAACTTCATATCAAGGATGGCCAGGTCCGTTTTATGCAACTCTACATGGGTGATGGCGTCATCTTCTTCGGTGAAGGTGTGTACGGAATGGCCAGATTTACGAAGAATCTTACCGATCAGTACTGTTGCATCCATGACGTCATCGAGTGTGATAATCTCAGCCATGCTTTTCTCCTGTTTTATGGTGTGGGAGATAGAGATCAACTCGATCGTTTTCAACTGATGCTGCTGGCAATGTTACATGAAAGGCTGTTCCGTTGTGGATTTCACCTGTTTCCCTGTCTGTTACAGGAGATTCCACCTCAATTGTTCCGTTGTGTTCCTGGACGATTCCGTAGGATACTGAAAGTCCAAGTCCTGTACCTTTGCCAACGGGTTTTGTGGTGAAAAAAGGGTCGAAAATGGAGGATAGAATTTTATCAGAGATGCCATGCCCGGTATCACAAATGGTGGCGATAATTTCTTTACTGTCCTCACTATTTCTGGTGGAGATAAAGAGTTCACCACCATCCTGGTTTTCCATTGCGTGATGAGCATTGTGGATAAAGTTAATAAATACCTGGCGAAGTTTTTCCGTATCACCAATGATGTAGTCGAGTGTAGGAGAGAGGTTCTGGTGTACTTGGATATGATCCATATTCAGGGAATGTTCGGTGATTGCTAGGACATCGATCATAATTTCGTTAATAGAAATAATATCCCTTGAACTCTCACTCTGTCTGGCAAATTTTAGAAGATCGGCTACGATCTTTCTGCAGGCTTTAGTTTGACGCTCTATGACTTCCAGGCTTTCTCCTTCATTTGTGTTGACAGGAAAGTCATCCATCAGAAGTTGAGAATAGCCAAGAATGACACTGAGAGGGGTGTTTATCTCATGGGCTACACCCGCTGCCATTTGTCCAATGGAGGCCATCTTTTCACTGGATGCCAACTGGGCCATCATGGTTTTTACCCGAGTGAGATCTTTGGCGATTCCTTCACACCCAGTGAATTCACCCTTGTCATTATGAATAGCATTTGCAGAAAGCAAGATGTAGATAATGGTTCCATCGGCTTTTTTGAATTCCACTTCCAGATCTTCAACAAAGCCGCGAGTGAGAATTTCTTCAAAATAGCTGTCGAGATCATCCTCATTGTAGAAAATGTCTAAAAGCTGAAGAGGGGGTTGATTATCAATAGAATATCCAAGCATTTCAAAGCCGGATGCATTCATATTTACAAGCCTGTTTTCAGCATCCCCAAAAAAGACCATGTCTTTTGAATTGATAAAAAAGTTCCGGAATTTCTTTTCGGAAAGAGAGAGCTCTTTCGTTCGGCTTTCAACCATTTCTTCGAGGTGAACATTCATCTCATGAAGTTTAGCGCCCGTTTGCTGGAGTTCCAGATTTGTTGATTTAAGACTTTTAGCCTTTACTTCAATGGCTCTGTAGCCCTCAATTCCTTTATGATAATATATTGTTACGGCAGCAAGGGACGTCATCAGGAGGGTGTTAAAGCCGCCGGCTAAAGGAGCCAGGGTTTTCCATTGCTCACCGCTGCCGCTGATAAGCAAAACCTGTTTAACCAGATGTCCCATTGCCCTGGAAACCGCGAAAGCCGCGAGGGTCATGCAAAAGTAGAAAAGAAAACCCCAAAGGAAATTATCAGGCTGTTTTTTAGTCAGTAAATAGGCGTATCGAAGAGACAGGAAAGAAAAAACAATAATGATAAGTGATCCCGCCATATCGGTCATATCTGCAGGGAACATATGAAGGCCTGTCATTTGCTCTTCTCCTTACATATCTCAAGGTAGAGTGAACGCAGCGAGAGATAGAGAAAGAACATTGCAGGAACGCTGAAGATATGATCGAGTTTTGTAAAATAATAGACCAGTTTACGGAGTGTGATTGGACCTGCAATTTTTGAGGACAAATACCCATTGCTTTCTATGATATCAGTTGCTTCAATGGATTCTCCGACCCAGTGACCTGTAAAAGCAACAATGTTCCATAGCACCATAAAGATGCAAAATATCTGTAAAAAACGCCATCCTTTGCCTGGAAATGAACTTCTGCGGATATCCCAAAAAAGATAACAAAGGGCTGCAAGAAAAAAGATGTGGGCCAGCTGATGCACATAAATCCCTTCAGGGGCAGCATGGGACTGGAGCGCGTGTGCCTGATCCGGAAAAATAAGAAATACTGTAAGGAGGAACAAACAGAATGTCTTTTGTATTTTTCTAAAATGAATCATTTGGCTCCTGTGCAACAAAATTGATGCAGTGAAGAAGAACTGTTTGTATCAGCATAAACATCTGGCCGGTAGGCTGATACAGGATGAACAGTATTGGAGCTACATCATCTATTTACCTTACTGGCTCACATCTGCAGGTTTTGTTGCATAAGTAATGCCAAAAATGAAATGCAAATCACATAAATATAATATCTATATAAAACGGTATGATAGGCTTTGTGCTGCTGTGGGTGGAGATGGGGATGAGAGGAATGAGGGGTGGAATCTGAACGATAACTGCAGTAAAAAAGTTTCAGTGCAACAATAATACTGCAGGGAGGTTACTTGAAACGTGTTGACTGGAGTTCGTACTTTCGCATAAGGCGTTGGAATGCCTGTCGCTCCATTCCACTGGCTTTGGCGGCAGCAGAAACGTTTCCCTTGTGAGTTTGGAGACTTTCGGTGAGATAGGAGATGCTGAAATCTGTTACGATGCCCTGTTTTACTTCTTTGTAGGCCAGATGGCTGAGGTTTTTCGGATAATGTGACTGACTGTTTTCGGTATCGCAGCTGTTGCCGCCTTCATTGTTCTTCAAATCAGAAACCGTTAAAATAGTGTCCGAGGAAAGAAGTACAGCTCTATTAATGATGTTCTGGATTTCCCTTACATTGCCATTCCAGTTTTGTTTCATCAGGCACTGGAGTGCTTCTTTACTGAAAGACATACTCTCTCTCTCATATTCCTCTGCATACATTTTCAGAAAGTGTTGAGCAAGTAATGGAATGTCTTCTCGTATTTCCTGTAATGATGGGAGAACAACGGTCATAACATTAAGCCGATAGTAAAGGTCTTCTCTGAATTCGCCTTTTTTGATTTTTTCTTCAAGGTTCTGATTGGTAGATGCAAGAACTCGAACGTCGATCTTAATGGTTTTTGTCTGGCCAAGCGGCTGAATTTCTTTTTCCTGGAGCACTCGTAATAACTTTGTTTGGAGGCTGACGGGAATATCAGCGATTTCATCGAGTAAAATAGTGGAGCCATCTGCTTCTAGAAAAAGACCGTCTTTATCATTATCAGCACCAGTAAAGGCTCCTTTGCAGTAGCCAAAGAGTTCACTTTCAAGAATCTGTTCTGGCAAGGCTGGGCAATTGACGGTGATCATCTTTTTTGCAGCACGCTTTGAAGCAAGGTGAACAGTACGGGCAGCAACCTCTTTCCCGGTACCGGATTCTCCTCGAATAAGAAGTGTTGCATCGCTTTGACCAAAACGAGTGAGGAGATTAACTGTCTGTTGAAGTGGCTTTGATTTACCTATAAATTCAGTTTGTTTACAGTTGTTGATGACCTGTTGTTGCAAACGCTGGTTTTCTTTGAGCAGCTTTGTTCGTTCCATGGCGCGTTTTACCACCCGGCTGATTTTATCATTATCAAAGGGCTTTTCGAAAAAGTCATAGGCACCATTCTTAAGGGCTTTCACCGCCATTTCAACCGTTGCGTATCCAGTCATAATTATAGTAGAAATGCTTGAGTCTGTTTTTTGAATAAAATCAAGAAGCTGTAATCCATTGGCTTCTGGCATAATAATATCTGTAAGGACAACATCGGGTTTCCACGTCGTGATAATTTCCTGGGCTTTACTGCAGCTTCCGGCAAGTGAAATCTCACAGTTACATTTTTTGGCGAGTACTTTCTCCAAAAGATTAAGCAGATCCTGTTCGTCATCAACAATAAGGAGTCGCATATTTTTGTTTGCAGTGTTTTTCATTGGTTATTTGCCCGAGAGCTGAAGCATTGCCTGGAAATAATGTTGTACAAAACGGCCGGAAATGGTGTCGAGTATAGAAAAGTGTAGCTGCTCAGTTGGGGGGAACGAACCCGTCAGAGCAAAGAAAACATCTTTTGAAAGTGAATTAATAGCAGAGTTAATTTCTCTTGTATCGCTTGTCTCTTTTAAGGTGCGGCAGTGAATTGGACGTTCACTGGCGATAAGACAGCAGGTATTGTTTTGGGAGAGGGGACAGGTTGTAAATACGTCGGTGTTTTCTAATTCCTGTGCCTGCGAAGCTGCGTTATGGATAATGGTTTCACGAGCGAGACTTGTAAGTGAAAGGTTCATATTATGGCTGATAAAAACTGCTTCGATAAGCTGCAGCTCAAAGTACTCATGGCAGCATAAATCATCCTTAATCCAGCAGCTCTCTTCAGTGTCTGCCCTGTTTGTGAACTTATCTAAAATTGCCTGATATTCAATGAAAAAAGGTGTTAAGTCTATGGTGTTTGCATCTTGAATACTAGCATTACGAGTAGTGAGTTTTCCCTGCTTCTTGCCATATTTTTTCAGCAGTTTCCATTGACTATAATTTGTCGGTGTGGCACGTGTCTCCTTTAAGGCCTTTTCTGCGAGTTTTAAACCGAGTCCACGCCGTAAAAGATATGCTGACACGAAGGTTCCGGTACGTCCAATACCGTGACGGCAGTGGACCAGAACATTTTTTTTCAGATACATGGATTCGTCAAACCAGTGAAGAGCCTTTTCCATAGCCTCCATCTCAGGGGCGCATTCATCGTGAACTGGTAGGTAGTAGACTTCAAAGCCAGCCTGTTCTTCAAGTTCATGAAGATCACTAAATTCAGCGCAAAGATTCACAATAGCATGAATTCCCTGTTCTTTAATAGATTCAAGTTCATCATAGGACATTGGGGCGTGGCCCACTGCAAGTTGACTGGTAATCCAGGTAAGTTGGTATGACATAGTGATTCCTGATGGGGTTGTAAAAACTCTCCATCTGCTTCGTTGCTACAAAAAATCTATTATTACGACGTACTCTGGTACACCGGAATAATAGAAGTTTTACGCGCCTCGCATATGAAGTTTTTTACTTAGCCATCTCCAGTAGACTCGTTTACGAGATTATCATTTTTAAATGAGTAGTAGAATTATGGAACCTCAAAGAAATTCTGAATATGCTTTTCTACCATAGCTGGATCTTTAAGGTGCATATCCATTTGTTTACTTAAGCCAAGAAGTTTTCCCAGCAATTCTATACGATCCAGAAGGATATCTGCGGAGATGCCGATGGTTTTGGCATCGAGCAGGTCTCCTTTAACGGTAACATCAAAGCCAAGGCGATCAAGGACATTCCTTAAAAAGTGAATGCGGAGTTCGCGTCCTTCAAAATCTCCACCGCCTCCTGCAAAGCGCAAACTACAGTAGCTGGTTGTGGACTCTCTGTCACAAAGTGCGTCGATCACAGTGAAATGATACCCAAAACGGATATTCATATTCAAGTAATCTTTTCCAAGTACAGCATAACTTGCAGAATCGGAGCTTGATTGGAAGGCAAAGGCATCACTCATTGCCATTTGATCATAGCTCTTCCAATCATAATAGGTTTTGTCATCCCAAGAGATGTGGGGGTGGTTAAATCCACGCCATAATGCCAGAAAAGGGGTAGAGCGAATGGAATCAACTGTAATGCAGCTGCTCTCGGATGGTGTTACCTCTATTCCCCCATCCACATCAACCAGAAATACTTCAAACGGGAGGTCTGTCTCCAACTTTTTTTTCCCTCCCTTGATGGTGCTGCAGCGGTCTCCAATGGAAAACATACTCTGAACAGCCATTTCATGAGAGAAGCGAATAATGTCGTGGAGGGAGCGACAGGAATCGGGGGCGAAATTCTTGGAATGAGGATCAAGAAGTTTTAGTGGGGTGATAAAATCCAGGACAGTTCGAAGTTTTGTGAAATAGGGAAGGTCCTTTTCTCGTTTATAGGCTGGAATTGTATCAGTCACAAGCGAATGGTTTCCAGAATAGACAGCAGTGTGATCGGCTGCAAGGGTAATTGGTTCACCATGTTGAATATGGTTGATATCTTTTCCGATACCAAGCAGGAGTGGTACTCCAAACTCTCTGCAAACCGTTGCAAAATGGCCTGCACTGCTTCCGAGTTCAGCAATAACACCACTTACCCGGTGAAGTACTCGAACATAGCTTGGTAACGATTCCCTGAGTACCAGAATGGCACCTGTGTCCATCTGTTCAAGTGGATACTCCGCATCAAGAACCCAGGCCTTTGCAGAGGCGGTACCGGATGCTGCCATAATTCCTCCTTTAAAAAGAAGAGAAGAATCTGGAAGGTTCTGTTTTGTCATAGTATCTTCAGGGGATGCATACTGCTGTAAGTCTCTGCTTTGGAGAAAAACAAATGTGCCATCACTCTGCAGAGCCCATTCAATATCCTGTGGTTTCTTAAAATAACGTTCAATTGAGACTGCTTTTTCGCTAAGACTCTGGAGCTGGGTTTGGGTGAGTGTGTTTTCTGTAGCTGATGGTGTTCCGAGCAGTTGTTTGCTCTTTTTGTTAACGACAAAGAGTTCAGGAATAACGAGACCGCTGACCACAGCATCGCCAAGGCCCGGGGTTGCATGGATATATAGATTATTCGTTTCTTTTCCAGAAGGGTCGGTGGTGTAGACAACGCCTGCTGCAACTGCTTTAACCATAGTAAGAACCAGTACTGCCATAGGGGTTTCTTCATCACTGAGTCCACAGTTGATTCTATAGGCCAGGGCTTCCGGGCTGTATTTGCTGCACAGGACATCAATGTATGCATCCTGAATAGAATCTGGTTCAATATTAAGATAACTTGAATATTGCCCTGCAAAAGAACATTGGCCATCTTCACTGAGAGCAGAGCTGCGAACTGCAAAAAGGCATTTGTCACCATTTGTCGCCTGGGTATTTGACTGGGCGTTCTGTATGGATTCACAAATATCATGAGGAAGCTCTGCTTCTTTAATCAGGCTAATAATCTTAATGGAAATTTCTGAGAGATTGGTGATAGATTCAAGATCGGTCTGGCTGAGTAGGGTATTAATGGCAGGGCGAAGGTTGTTGTACTCAAGGAAGTAGGAAAAACAGTTTGTGGTGATCACATACCCAGATGGGATCTTGAGCCCAAGGGAGTCCTTGAGTTTTGCTAGAGTGCATGTTTTTGCACCAGCAAGCTCTTTAGAGAGTTCTCTATACGTCAGGGGGAGAGTAAAAGGTCTGCCAAAATGGAGCTCGGGAGGGGCAAAGAAAAAACGGGAGTAAAAATTGAACTTAATATAATAGGAGTGAAGGTCTAAATAGGATCCGGGGGCCATACGTCGAAGGCTGTTAACCATTCCTTCAACGTTTTCAGCAAGTGCCTCATACTTGAGGAATATTTTACAAAAGTCCTCTTTGTTTCCCTGGTAGTAGAGGCTTTCCAGATCTGCCATGATTTCGTGGCAGCGACTGTCGAAAATCAGTAACTCCTGGAAGGCCTCGTAGGTTGTTCGTAGTACCGCACCGGGTGCGAATACTCTGTATGTCCAATGTTTGAAAAGGTTTGTCAGCATTACTGGTAGTGTAAAACCCTTATCGTTCAATTGCCTTTTATGGCGGTTGCTTTGTTACATTGTTTCAGTACTTGGCTTTTCCTCGGTTTCCTGGATATCCTGTGTTTCTTGTGTTTCTTGTGTTTCCGGAGCTGTATCAATTGTTTTGCTGTCTGTGGACATCAGTAAGAGCTGGTCTCTTTCGGCTGTAAGAGTTGTGAGTGTGGCCTGAAGAGCTGTGACTTCTTCCAGACTTTTTGTCAGATTGCCTTGATTGTCTGTAAGGGAGAGCTCAAGCGCATTGTTTTTCTGGCCAAGTTCTGTCAGCTCCTGCTGAACTGAGCTGAGTTGGGTCGCTTGCTCTTCAGAAAGAGCTTTTGCAGCGTCAGCAACCTCTGTAAGCCGCTCAATTTCCTGTTGCTGGGCAGCATTTGCATTTGTTTCATCCGTCGTTAGAACTGCACTTTGTGCAAGGCTGGCTTCAAATGCCGCTACCTGCTCTTTACTGGTTTGTAGTTCAGCTGTGAGATTCCCAATGGTAGTGTCTTTTTCTTCGACCGTTGCAGAAAATTGTTCAATTTCTTTTTTAAGAGTATCGGATTCTTCCACTGCTGTTTGAAGAGCGGTTGCTGAAGCGGAGAGTTGTGTGTCAAATTCGCTTTGTGCCGCATCCTTTACAACGTTTTGTTCATCGATCAGAACTTGCAGCTCAGCATATTGAGCCTTTAATTCGTCAAATTGGTGCTGATTCTGAAGGAGTGTAGTTCCGGATTCATCAAGGGCAGACTGTGCCTGTACCAGCTCTTCAGTCAGCGAGTTATTTGCTGCTTGCTGTTCGTCGCTGTTCGTAGCAGAAAGAGTTGCTGCCTCGGTGAGTTGAAGTTCAAAATCACTCGCCTTGTCAGTGAGTGCCATAATTATTTCCTGGCTCTGCTGAACGGTTTGCTGGAGCTCATTTTCCCTGTCTGTGAGAAGGATCTGCAATTGTGTGAGTGCGTTCCCGGCCTCTTCTTCAACACTCTGAAGTGTTGTGAGCTCTTCATTTAGAATATCATTGTCGATCTGCTGTTTAGCCAGTTCTTCCTGCAGAGAAATAAAACTGGTCTCATTGTACTGGAGATCACTTAGAAGGATTTGGATACGTGCACTCTGCTCATTAATATTCGATTGCAGAGTTGCATTAAGCTGTTCAATTTCATTGATTCTGGCAATAGCATTCGACAACTCATCGTCTGCAGGAGCTGGAGTAGAGACAGCGGTTTCCTGATTCATTTTGTCAATAAGGGCGCTGATCTCAGAAACTGCATTTGGCTGCTGGCTTCCTGAAACTACTGTCTTCCCGGAATCCTGGCCTATCTGTTCCTGAAGTTTTGCTACAAGTCGTGTTTTAAGCGCCAATTCATCAAGAACCAGTGAAAGGTTCATTGTTCGGGTAGCGTTTTCAGTTTCGGCAAGGGTAATTATCTCTTGGGTGACTTCAAGTTTTTTACTGTAAAAAGCAATAGCCTGATCTTTCTCGTGAATAGCAGCATTGAGTTGCTGCAGGTGTTCTTCTTTTTGATCGAGCAGTTCCTGGGAGCTGTTCAGGTTTGCTGTTATATTTTGGGTTTTTGCTTCGAGTGCGGCTTTTTGATTTGTAGCTTCTAAGAGAAGTGCCTGCTGCTTCTGATACTCTTCTTGAAGCTGCTTGAATTCGGCCAATTGTTTATCAGCATCTGCAAGTTGTTTACTTAATCTTTCCTGGAGTTCATTGCGCTGCTGGTCAAGCAGATCCTTTTCTTTTTCAACTGCTGCAAGATTACTTGTAAGCGTTGGTATCACAGTCTTGCTAGCGTTGTCGGCCTGAGTAGTGACTTCTTTAAGTTCTTGCTGGATGTTTGTGAGCAGTAGTTCTTTTTTCTCGATAGTGTGTAAGGTATCCTGTTGGTCGAGTACCAGTTGAGCACTTTTCTGCATGTAAAAAATCAGAAACAGAGAGACGATAAGGATGGCCAATACACTGCTGTAAATAATTTTTGCTGTTGAGCCCATAATGTTTTCCTCAAGGTAAAAAAAGACTTTAATTTTTAAGGTGGTACCTGGAAACTAACATTTAATGCGTAAAGAGACCACTTTAAATTACGATAATTTTACCTGATTGCAAATGCGCCAATTCTGGAAAATATGGATTTTGCTGGGATCAGCCTATAGGGATGCAGGGGAATAGTGTGATTGTGCTTTTATAGAAGCACAGCAAATGACTGGCTGCACTTCTATAAGCAATCTCACATTGTTAGTTTATTGAAGGGGCAGTTCCTAAAACCTTGGCACTAATTGTTTCTTTCTGACTGTCACTGGGTTCAGGTTTGCTCCAGTGGATAAAAGCCTCGGTTACCCGCATGAAGTCGCCATCGTCTTTTTTGCATTGGTCACAGATACTTTCAGCCTGATCACGGTAAATTATCAGCTTGGAAGCCGGTTCGCCATCTTTTGCCACTGCGGCCATCTTTTTACAGCCACACGCCAGGCGTACGATAACAACGCCAATGCCATCGGGACTTCCCTCAAGAATTCCCTCCACCATTGCTTCTTCGTTTTTTTCGGCAACCAGAGCTTCATTTTTGATTTTCTTTGCTGATTTCGTTTTTTTTGCCATTGTATAATCTCTCTAGTGGTCAATTAAATGTGTAATTTTTAGCAGAGTGCATATTATAAAGCAGATAGTTCTCCGGTCAATGTTTTTCACACCGTCAGAGCTTTGATTTTATAGATTGACAGTTGCCATTGGAGTCGGGGATTATTCACTAAAAAAGAGAATGATTATGCTTGACAAAAATCAGGTGGTGAATTAATTGATCTATACACGAAACAAGTGTTCCAAAATGCGTTAATGCTTATGGAGACTGACATAGATACCCTTTAGTATCTTTTTATTTTATTCTTATTTTTTTAGGAGGTTGTTATGGCTTGGGAAGTAATTGTAGACAAAGACAAATGTGCTGGTGATGAAGAATGTGTAAATGCTTGTCCTGCTCAGGTTTACGAGATGGTAGACGGTAAAGCTGAAGTTGTTGAAGAAGACGAGTGTCTTGGTTGTGAGACCTGCGTTGAAGTATGTCCTGAAGGCGCAATCACTGTAACTGAAGTCTAAGTCATTTAGAACTCGGTTTGTTACAAGCCCATTCTCCCCTCGGGGAGAATGGGCTTGTTCTATTTATAGGGTAATCAAATTTCCATGGCTGGAAAACTTTCAAAACTCAAACCAAGTGCATCCAGATCTGTACATCTTTTTGTCGCAGCTTCACTCTGGACCATCGTTGGCATATCGCTTATGTCTCGTGGTGTTGTGTGGTTGAGTAATATTGGTCAGCTATGGATTGTTGTGCCAGGGATAATTATCGGGACCTTAAAATCTTTTTTTATGCTTGATAGCTCGGCAAAGAAAAGTATTACTCGAATAATTGCCACCCGTGACGGTCGCTGTATCGGAGGGGTCTACTCCGTTAAAACATGGCTACTGGTGCTGCTGATGATGACGGCTGGTTGTTTGATGAGAAACTCATCTTTACCCAAAGAATTCCTGGGGCTTTTTTATGTATCCATTGGCTGGGGGCTCTTTTTTTCCTCTAGAAATGCTTGGATTTCATGGAAGAACGGCGGGGGAGATCTTCCTGACAGGCAGAAGGTTAAGGAAGCCTGAGTTCACATGAACAGATCTTTTAATCAGGTTTGTATAAGCAGGAGCGCTCTTCGCCATAATTATGGACTTTTAAAGAAACGTGCTGGTGATGCTGCCCGTTTCCTTGCCATGGTTAAGGCTGATGCTTATGGTCATGGCATGATTGAGACCGCACGGGTTTTGAGGGATGTGGGATGTAGTGAGTTTGGTGTCGCTGAAACCTGTGAGGGCGTACAGTTACGAAGTTCCGGGATAGAGGGTGAAATCTTTGTCTTTCTTGGATTTGATCCAGCCCAGGCCGCTCTGTTTTTTTACTATGATCTGATTCCTGTTCTCTATGACCTTGAAAGTGCCCGAGCACTTTCCCGTGAAGCGGTGCGACAAAACAGGAAGATTGAGGTACATGTAAAGATAGATTGTGGAATGACTCGTCTTGGGATTTATCCAGAGGAGCTGGAACAGTTTGTCTTTGTGTTACAAAAACTGCCGGGGCTTGTTTTTGCTGGTATTGCCAGCCATTTTCCTCGGGCAGACGAAGCTGATTCAGACCATACTGCAACCCAGTTTGCACGATTTGAAGAACTTTTTGGCGGCGCTGAGAAAAAAGGAACAATTATAAAACATACCGCGAATTCCGGAGCGATTCTCTACTTTCCCCAAACCTGCTGTGATATGGTTCGTGCAGGTATATCACTCTATGGCTATTACCCCGATGGGGATTCAGGGATTGATGCGGTAGCTTGCGAAAGATTACAGCCTGTTATGAGTTTCACAACACGAGTACTGCAGGTAAAAACAGTGCCTGCAGGCGTTGGAGTCAGTTACGGGCATACCTATACAACGAGTTGCAAGACTCGTCTTGCTGTGCTTCCCGTCGGCTATGAAGATGGCCTGTCCCGAAGTCTTTCCAATAAGGGTGAGGTGCTTATCCACGGTGCGCGAGCAAAAATCAGGGGTCGAATCTGCATGAATTTATGTATGGTTGATGTCTCTCATATTGAAGGTGTCCAGGCCGGCGATGAAGTTGTTCTTCTTGGCTTGCAGAAACAGGATACTATTAGCGGTGATGATATCGCAGGATGGATGGATAGTATCTCCTACGAGGTACTCTGTCTCTTTGGAAACAATAACGAAAGAACGTATACCGAATGATACTTGAACGATTACAAAAACTGGTTGATGGTTGTTTTGATAAAGGTGTGGCAGAAGACAGATGGTCGGATAAAGCTGCTGGGAAATATTCACTCGAAGTCCCTAAACGTGAAGGGCAGGGCGACTATTCAACCAATATGGCCATGATTATGGCCGGCATGGAGAAGCAAAATCCTCGGGAAATTGCCGGAAGCCTAATTGAATTATTAGCTGAAGATACAGAGATAATTGACAAGGTTGAGATTGCAGGTCCAGGATTTGTAAATATTTTTCTAAAAAAGAAAGTATGGCAGGATATATTAGCTCCCGTTCTTGCAGCAGGAAGCAGCTACGGACAGTCAAGCTGCGGTAATGGCAAAAAAGTGATGGTCGAATTTGTCAGTGCCAATCCCACGGGACCCTTAAGTATCGGTCATGGACGTCAGGCAATTCTTGGTGATGCGATTGCCAGATTGCTTGAGGCCACAGGTCATTCCGTCTATCGTGAGTATTATTTTAACGATGCGGGGCGACAGATGAGGGTGCTCGGCCAATCCACCCGTGCTCGTTATCTTGAACTGCAGAATAAAGCATTCGAATTTCCAGAAGATGGCTATCAGGGGAATTATATAGGAGATATCGCCAGGGAACTTATAGATGAAGTAGGTGATAGCCTGGTTGTAGAAGATGACGTACTCCCTTTTACAACAAAGGCAAAGGATGTAATCTTCGCTGATATCTCCTCAACGCTGAAACGGATGGGGATCGAATTTGATAACTACTACAACGAACATTCTCTCTATGACGAGGGACATATTGATGCGGTTGTAGAAGAGCTTCGGGGCAAAGGTCTTGTTTACGAAAAAGATGACGCTGTCTGGTTTAAAACAACTGAATTTGGTCACGAGCAGGATAGAGTTATTATTAAGAAAACCGGTGAACCCACCTACAGGCTACCGGATATTGCCTATCATCGTGAGAAGTTTAAACGCAATTTCGACTGGATGATAGATGTCTTTGGCTCCGATCATATTGCTACGGTTCCCGATGTAATGGCAGGGCTTGAGGCTCTTGGCTATGATTCCAAAAAAGTGACGGTGGTATTACATCAGTTTGTAACACTGACCCGAAACGGTAAGCAGGTAAAGATGTCTACCCGTAAGGCAACTTTTGTTACCGTTGATGAATTACTTGATCTGGTTGGAACCGATGTCGCTCGGTTTTACTTTATGATGCGCAAGGCCGATAGCCAGCTTGAGTTCGATCTTGATCTTGCAACAAGTGAAGAGAAAGACAACCCGGTTTATTATGTTCAATATGGGCATGCCCGTCTCTGTTCTATTATTCGCAGGGCAAAAGAGTCTGGGATGAACGTGGGGGGTGTGAAAGACGTTGATTTGGCACTCTTGAAGGAACCGGAGGAGATGAAGCTGTTAAAACAGATTGCCTCTTTTCCTTCCTCGGTGGAGGCATCGGCACTCGATCTTGCTCCCCATCGGGCTATCTTTTTCCTGATGGAACTTGCAGCGGACTGGCATAGTTATTATAACAAACACAAAGTGATAGATCCTGAAAATGTTGATCAACCAGTCACCGATGCCCGCCTTTGTCTGATCGCAGCCCTGCAGCAGGTTTTCCAAAATGGATTGGAGATGCTTGGATTGACTGCCCCGGAGAAAATGTAGGACCCCAGAATAGTATATGGCTCCCAGAAAACGGAAAAAACCGGTAAAAAAGGTTAAATTTCAGCTTACCAGAAGCGGGATTGCCGGAATTGCTGTTGTCTGTTTTTGTGTTTTTCTCTGGATGTTTCTTTTAGGCGTCTGGGCTGGGCAGTCGCTTCTGTATCCGCCCGTAAGTGGAATGGATGTTTCATCTGCTGTTTCTGATAGCGGTAAGGGAAAGCAGGTGCTGGAAGTAATTAAACTAGAAGCCGACAAGAAAAAGAAAATTATCAAGTAACGTTTTTTTAGTCATGATACGAAATGCAAAAATGAGTGATGTGAAGGAGATGCATCTACTTCTCAATTACTACGCTGAAAAAGGGCAATTGCTTGGACGATCGTACAGCTCTTTATATGATAAGTTACGAGAATTTAAGGTCTGTGTTGATTCCAATAATACTCTTCTTGGGGTGTGTGCTTTAAATATAATATGGGAAGATCTTGCTGAAATCAGATCTCTTGCAGTAAAAGAAGATGCACAGGGCCAAAATGTTGGAAAGCAGCTGGTACGTGCCTGTTTGGAAGAGGCATCCGAGTTTGATATAAACACAGTTTTTACCCTGACATATCAGGCTGGTTTTTTCAGGAAACAGGGTTTTAAAGATACCGATAAGAATAGACTGCCCCATAAGATCTGGAGTGATTGTCTGCACTGTCCAAAATTTCCGGATTGTGATGAAGAGGCGCTGCAATGTACTGTCTCTGAAGTTTTATGATTTTCTATAATCTCAATAAACAGAGTGAATTGGAACTATGATAGGGAAAGCATTAACTAAAGTCTTTGGAAGTAAAAATGATCGTATACTCAAGCAGATTAAGCCTGTTGTTAACAGAATTAATGAACTTGAAAGTACTGTTTCATCACTTGATGATGCTCAGCTTGCTGCAAGAACTGTTGAATTTCGTGAGCGAATTGCAAAGGGTGAAGGTCTTGAACAGCTTCTTCCCGAGGCATTTGCAACCATGCGCGAGGCTGGAAAGCGTGTTCTTGGTGAACGTCACTATGATGTTCAGCTTATAGGTGGTGTGATTCTCCATCAGGGGCGAATTGCTGAAATGAAGACCGGTGAGGGAAAAACCCTTACCTCGACTCTCCCTGTCTACCTGAATGCTTTGTCCGGTAAAGGTGTTCATCTTGTCACGGTAAATGATTATCTTGCATCCCGTGATGCCGATTGGATGGGGCAGGTCTATAATTCACTTGGTATGTCCGTTGGTAAAATCATTCATGATATGCCAGATGATGAAAGACGTAAGGCCTATGAAGATGATGTAACATACGGAACAAACAATGAATTTGGCTTTGATTATCTTCGTGATAATATGAAGTTTGAACTGAGTGATTTTTGCCAGCGTGGGTTTAATTTTGCCATTGTGGATGAGGTTGATTCGATTCTTATTGATGAAGCACGAACTCCACTTATTATTTCCGGGCCAGCTGAGATGTCCACCGAGATGTATGGAACTGTTGATAAAATTATGCCTGCCTTTAAGGCCGAGGCACATTATCTGGTCGATGAAAAGGCCAAACAGGTGGCACTTACTGAAGAAGGCATTTCACTCGGTGAGGAGCTGCTTGAGGTTGATAATCTCTATGAGCCCGAATCAATTGAACAGCTCCATCATCTCAATCAGGCCCTGAAGGCCCATACTCTTTTCCAACGTGATGTCGACTATATTGTTAAGAATGGTGAGGTGGTAATTGTTGATGAATTTACTGGCCGTACCATGGAAGGAAGGCGATATAGTGACGGTCTGCACCAGGCATTGGAAGCAAAGGAACATGTTACAATAGAAAAGGAAAATCAGACCCTTGCATCTATTACCTTTCAGAATTATTTCAGAATGTACGAGAAGCTTTCCGGAATGACCGGTACGGCTGATACCGAAGCCTCTGAGTTCAAAAATATCTACGATCTTGATGTTGTAATTATGCCCACCAATATGCCAATGGTGCGTAAAGATTTTGCCGATGTTATCTACAAAAATGTACCGGCAAAGGATCGGGCTGTGGTTCGTGAGATTAAAGAACTCCATGAAAAAGGACAGCCAGTTTTAGTGGGTACCATTTCGATTGATGTGTCTGAGAAAATCTCCACACTACTCAAAAAAGAAAAAGTAGATCATGAAGTTCTGAATGCAAAACACCATGAGCGTGAAGCGGAAATTATTGCCAACGCCGGACAGTACGGAAAGGTGACCATTGCCACCAATATGGCTGGACGTGGAACTGATATTAAGCTTAGTGAGGAGTCAAAAGCAGCAGGTGGCCTTCATATCTTAGGAACCTCCCGCCATGAATCAAGACGAATTGATAATCAGTTACGTGGACGGTCCGGTCGTCAAGGTGACCCAGGGTCTTCCCGTTTCTTCCTGTCACTTGAGGATGATTTACTTCGTATTTTTGGTTCGGGCAGAATATCCGGAATTATGGATAAGCTTGGAATGGAAGAAGATGAGCCCATTGAGCATAACCTGATTTCAAGGGCCATCGAAAATGCTCAGAAGAAAGTCGAGGGGCATAACTTTGATATCCGTAAACATCTTCTTGAATATGATGATGTTATGAATAAACAACGTGAGGTTATCTATCGTCAGCGTCGTGAAGTGCTTACCGGTAAGGAACTGGCAGAAGTTGTAACCGATATGATAGATGATCAGATTGAATCGGTTTCTGCACAATTTGCCAATAGTCGGCTTGCATCGGAGGATTGGGACTGGAGCGGATTTGAAGAGGAGATGCTCGGAAGTTTTAATGTGAAAGCCGATTGGAGCGATGAAGAACGCTCGGGAATGGACGGAAAAAGTTTCAGAGAAAAAATCACAGCGTTGGCTAAAGATCGATATGTTGCGCAGGAAGAGTTTAATGGTACGGATACGCAACGGCATCTCGAGCGGGTGATTCTTCTGCAGACAGTGGACACACATTGGAAAGATCACCTGTTATCGATGGATCATCTGAAACAGGGTATCGGACTGCGCGGTTATGGACAGAAAAAACCACTGGATGAATATAAGAAGGAAGGATACAAACTCTTTATTCGTATGGTTGAAACCGTTAAGCAACAGACAGTTCTCACCCTGATGCGTGCAAGGGTTGCACAGGAAGATGATATAGAACGTCTGGAAGCTGAGAGACGAGCACGGCAGGAAGAGGAACGTGCCCAGGCACAGCTAAATAAAGGTCCTGCCGGAGAAGATGCACCTGTTGTAAAAACGGAAAAAAGGGAAGGCGACAAGGTTGGACGGAACTCACCTTGTCCTTGCGGATCTGGAAAGAAATTTAAAAAATGCTGCGGTAAGCCGAGCTGATTGATTGCTTACTTGTAGGTATTTATATTTGACCTTTTTGACCATACCTGTGAAATCTGAATAGGCGGAAAATCTTCCCTATAAAAGCATGGGTTTATATTGAAAATTAATTTTTTACTTCATTTTCGCCCACGACGCGTACCTAAGGCAGCTTTGCGTTTTACGCTCACCTGGGGACTCGGTGGTATGGCTGCATTGCTTATAATGCAGCAACTGCTGACCGGAATACTGCTAGGTTTTTTCTACAAGCCATTGCCTGTTCAGGCCTATGAGTCAGTTCAGCATATTCAGAGCACTATTTTCCTGGGCCAACTCATACGTAATTTACACCACTGGAGCGGCCATGTTCTGGTTGTAGTTGTCTTTCTCCACCTGCTTCGAGTTTTTTTAAGCGGAGCATTCTATGCTCCTAGGCGAGCCAACTGGCTTGTTGGTCTTGGTCTTGCCGTTCTTGTGTTGATGGCCAATTTTAGCGGATATCTGCTGCCCTGGGATCAACTTTCGTATTGGGCCATTACCATTGCTACTGCCATGCTCTCCTATATTCCATTCATCGGTATATCTTTGCAGGAATTAGTTCGGGGAGGTGAGGAGGTCGGAGCGTCAACGCTGCAATTGTTTTATTCTATCCATACCACCCTAATCCCGTTGCTTCTTTTCGTACTAATGGGATATCACTTCTGGTTTGTACGAAAAGCCGGTGGGGTACTCGTACCTGCAAATAATGAAAATGCTGAAATGAAGAAACAGGAGACTGTTTCGGTTATGCCTGAATTGTTGGTTCGTGAGGTTTCATTTGCGGCGGTGATAACCTGTGCTCTGCTCCTCTTTTCAATGGCTGTTGATGCTCCGCTCGGGGATATGGCAAATCCTGGATTTACCCCTCCTAACGTCAAGGCTCCCTGGTATTTTTTGGGAGCACAGGAACTCCTGCTCCATGTCATTCCGCTGATAGCTGTTTTTTTTCTTCCCCTGTCTATAGGACTTTTTCTAATATGTCTTCCCCTGGTAGGCAACAAGACAGGTAAGACACACACCCTGATCAAGAGCCTCTTTATCGGTGGTGCAATTTTTATGTTGGCACTCACAATAATAGGCATCTGGTTTCGGGGAGCTGGGATGGAATGGGTGTGGCCATGGTAACTAAAAAATCTTCTTCTCGTCGGAGCTTTCTCTCTAAGATCTGGATAACCTTAGGACTTGCTGCACTGTTACAAGTGTTGGCTGGCACTGTGTTCTTTCTTGTTACTGGCAGAAAACGCCAGGATAGACCCACAGCACAACTTATACAAATTGGGGTAATTGCAGATTTCCCTTCTGGCTCTGTTACACTCATTGCCAAGGGCCATTTCTATCTTGCCCGACTTGATGATGGTGGCTTTCTTGCCATTTCCAGAAAATGTACCCATTTGGGTTGCGCAGTTCCCTGGGTGGCTGAAAGGAAACAATTTGAATGTCCCTGCCATGCTTCTCTCTTTGATATGACCGGCAATGTCATCCAGGCTCCTGCGCCAAGGGCTCTAGATCTTTATCCTGTCAGTTTTGAACGAGACACGATTCTTGTGGATATCAGCAACCCTATTAAGCGATCTGTTTTTTCTGTCGAACAGGTGGTCTTTGCCAGGGAGGCAGCTTAAAGCAATGCAGAACTGGAAGATTGCAGGCACCATCGCGACCCTGATCATCGTCCTTTCTTTACCGCTCTATGCGTTGAAGGAAAAGAACCGGAAGGGCATTGTTGAAGAAAAACAGATAGTGACATTTGTAGGTAGTGAGGCCTGTGCCAAATGCCATAAAAAGGAGTTCACGGAGTGGCAGGATTCGCATCATGCCAAAGCCATGGCTGTGGCAAGCGATGAAACGGTTTTAGGTGATTTTAATGATTCAACATTTGAAAGAGACGGTATTCAGTCACGTTTCTTTCGAAAAAATGGAGAGTTTTTTGTGTATACTCGTGGTCCAGAGGGCAAAATGGCTGAGTTTAAAATCAGTCACACCTTTGGTTTCGCCCCACTGCAGCAGTACTTGATTCCTTTTCCAGGCGGCAGGATGCAGTGTTTGCCTATTGCCTGGGACACAGTACAAAAGAAATGGTTTCACCTCTATCCGGATCTGGAACTTGAACCAGAAGAGTGGATTTACTGGACCAATCAAGGACAAAACTGGAATTCCATGTGTGCTGACTGTCATTCCACAGAACTGCGAAAGAACTATGATCCGGTCACGGACAGTTATGATACCACATGGGCAGAGATTAGTGTGGGCTGTGAGGCTTGTCATGGTGCAGGATCAAAACACCTGATATGGGGGGAACTGCCAGAAATGGCACGTTTTGTGAGTGATGACGGCTTACTGGTTCAGACCTCCAAAATAACGAATCAGCAGCAGGTCGAACTCTGTGCTCCCTGCCACTCAAGACGTTCCATGTTGGGTGACTATTCTCATAAGCAACAAAACTTACTTGATACAGAAACGCCAAGACTCCTTGAAGAAGGACTCTATTATGCGGATGGTCAGATTCGAGATGAGGTGTATGTGTATGCTTCCTTTGTCCAGTCAAAGATGTATGCCAACGAGGTACGCTGTTCAGATTGCCATAATGTACATACCATAAAACTTCATCAGGAGGGAAATGCGCTTTGCCTGCAGTGTCACCAGGCATCTATCTATGATACCAAAGGGCACCATTTTCATAAACAGTTGGGCGAAAAAGGTGATCCCATCAAAACCTCTGAAGGGAATATTCTGTTTGAAGTTGGAACTGGAGCTGAGTGTGTCCAGTGTCATATGCCGGGAAAAGTATATATGGGAAATGATTATCGCCCGGATCATTCCATTCGCATTCCACGTCCGGATCTCAGCGTAGCACTGGGGTCACCTAATGCATGTAATCGATGTCATATTGACCAAAGCAATGAATGGTCTGCTGAATACACACAGAAATGGTATGGCAGTAAACAGAAGTATCATTTTGGGGCCACGTTCAAAGCAGGTCGGAACACTGAACCACAGGCCAGGAGGGATTTAATTCAGATTGTTTCCGACAACCTGTCACCCACTCTTGTTCGGGCAACAGCTCTCTCACTGCTGGGTAGGTATCAGGGGGAGGATGTTGTTGCCCTCTTTAAACAGGTTCTTGTAAGTGATAAGGCCATTCTTCGCAGAACTGCACTTATGTTCCTCCCACTTCTCTCTCCTGAAAAGCAGATACAGATGGCTGGGCCATTGCTGGAAGACCCTGTATTGGGGGTACGGATCGAGGCAGCAAGAACACTGACACGTATTCCCCGGGATCAGCTTGGTGATCACTGGCAAACTTCATTTGACCTGGCCTTGAAAGAGTTTGAGGAGGTTGCACTCTATTCAGCAGATTTTTCTGCATCCAGGCAGAATCTTGGCGCACTGTACAGTTATCTTGGAGAAACCGATAAAGCTGAAGAACATTTCAAAAAAGCTGTTGCCATTGATCGGGATTTCTATACGGCTCGAACTAATCTGGCAGTACTTTATGCCAGACAGGGAAAGAATGAACTTGCAGAAACTCAGCTACGCAAGGCTCTGGCCCTTAACCCAGAACTAGCCGATGTTCACTATTCCTTGGGGCTCCTTCTTTCTGAACAGAAAAAATATAGCGAGGCGGCAAATCATTTACGAGAAGCAACGGTCGGTATGCCCTGGAATGCTAGAGCTCATTATAATCTTGGCCAACTCCTTGTCTTTCTTAAGCAGGACAAAGCAGCTGAAACAGCCTTGGAACAAGCTGTTCAGATTGCTCCCCGTAATATGAATTATCTGCAGGCAATGGCCCAATTTTATTTGACAAAAGGTGCATTCGTTCAGGCTAGAGGTGTTGCGGAACAGATGATTGTCGCTAGTCCTGACAACCCAGTTGGCTTGCAACTTCTTAAGTATATTAATGCGCAGCAATAACTGCAGATATGCACTGCACTGCATAGTGCTTTTTCGCAGGTTAATAGAAATATAGTTAAAACGTTTCTTCTCAGCATCAATAATTGTATCAACCGTACAATTATCTAATCCAGAAAAATCACGATTTTTCAAAAATCATACCCCATAATCGGAATATATCCCCTGTATTATTATCAGCCATTTCAGCCTGACACATCTATGACATACATATAATTTGTCGAATTATTCGAACACAATAAAAAAAAATCTAAATTTGAACCAACGATTAAAAAACGATATACTCCTCCTATCAACAACCATGTTTTCTTATATCCCATCAATTGACTTTTAAGATGGACGGAGAAGCATCCTCCATGGGACTGACGCATTCTTGATAAAAAGGGGCTTTTATGAACAGAAGTGCTGCCACTACCATTCTTACCATAGAGGATGACCTACTGGTTCGTAAATCCATCAGCACCTATCTCCAAAATCTTGGGTATATCGTCCTTCAGGCGGCAGACGGGGCGGAAGGGTTGGAGATCTTTCACAGGGCTCACCCGGACCTCGTCCTTACTGATCTGCGTCTCCCAAAGATCGATGGTATGGAAGTACTCTCAGTTATTCGTTCGGAATCCCCGGACACTCCAGTCATTATAGCTTCCGGTATGGGGACACTTGGAGATGCCATTCAGGCCTTGAAGCTTGGTGCGAGGGATTATGTGACTAAACCCATCACCGATATGGATCTTATCCGCTATGCCGTTGAACGCGCTCTGGAACATGCCGATCTGGTGAGAGAGAACAGAAAACACCAGCTTTACCTGGAAGAAGAGGTCCAGAAAAAAACTGCTGAATTATATCAATCCCAGAAGCTTGAGGCCATAGGCACCCTGGCCGGGGGCATTGCCCATGATTTTAATAATATTCTTGCTGCCATCATGGGGTTTACAGAACTTGCTCTGCTCAAGACAGAACAGGGAAGTGATGTGGCAGAGGATCTGCAGCAGGTGAAGAAGGCCAGTACCCGAGCCAAGGATCTGGTTCTGCAAATTCTGACTTTTAGTCGTAAGACAAAGACTGATCGTCTTCCC
>Ga0307929_1000108_pt1 | contig 81982 bp, 87 predicted proteins | sample AceLakmetage1330_FD_203160 | JGI IMG/M metagenome (GOLD analysis project Ga0307929, IMG submission 203160) | Saline water microbial communities from Ace Lake, Antarctica - #1330 | ecosystem: Environmental > Aquatic > Non-marine Saline and Alkaline > Saline | place: Antarctica: Ace Lake...
AGATACCGAGCGAAGAAGGCTTCGTCAATCATCTCCGGGGTTATCGTTCCCTCGATCGCCCCTTTTACTATCTCGCGGGCTCCATCGACAATCTCGGATCTTCCCCCGTAATTCAATGCCAGAACCAAGGTCAGACCGGTATTTTTCGATGTGGCCTCGATAGTCCGGGAGAGTACTTTCTGAACCCCGGCCGGAAATTCTTCGATCCGCCCTATGGCTCGGAGGCGGATATTATTCTCCTGCATCACCGGCAGCTCGCTCTTAAGGTACTCCTTAAGATAACGCATCAAACCCTGAATCTCCCGTTTCGGCCTACTCCAGTTCTCAACCGAGAAAGCATATAGTGTCAGGTATTCAATACCTATCTCGGCAGCGGTGGTAGTTATCTTCCGAACCGTCTCCGCGCCTTGCCGGTGACCTTCCAGCCGGGATAATCCCCTGGCCTTAGCCCATCGGCCATTCCCGTCCATAATGATGGCGATATGCCTGGGAAGAACTCCGGATTCTTGGCTAACTTGAGAATTCAATATAATGTCCTTCCGATAGTCTCGGTTCAATAAACGTATCCCATCGAATATAGCTAATTTAAACCACGAAGTACACGAAGAATAATTGAGAAAAAAAAGATTTAGCTCAGTTTTTTAGAAACCTTCGTGAACTTCGTGTCCTTCGTGGTAAAAAGGCTCTTCTAAGCGGCCCGGCGGGTAGAGTCGTAAGCGGAGATCCGTTTCAATAGCTTCTTTAAGAGCGGGCGGGTCAACTCGAACTCATGGAGATCATCACGAGAAGGGATTTCATACATGATATCAAGCATAATCCGTTCCAGGACACTCCGGAGTCCCCGGGCTCCGGTGCCTTTACGGATCGCCGCTTCCGCCAGATATTCCAGAGACCCCGGAGTATATTTCAATTCCACTTTCTCCAGCTCAAGAAGACGGGCGAATTGCTTGATCAGCGCGTTCTTTGGTTCGGTGAGGATCCTTACCAGGTCTTCTTTCTCCAGATCAAAGAGCGCGGTCTCAATCGGGAGACGTCCGACAAACTCCGGGATCAGGCCATATTTGATTAGATCCTCCGGTTCAACCAGGGAAAGGAGCTCACCGCGTTTCATCTTATCCGCTCCACGACCAACCGATTTGAAACCAATCTCCCGTCTCCCCAGCCGCCGCCGGATCGTATCTTCAAGGCCATTGAACGCTCCACCGCAGATAAAGAGGATATTGGTGGTATCTATCTGGATGAACTCCTGGTGCGGGTGCTTCCTCCCTCCCTTGGGAGGAACATTACAAATCGTACCTTCAAATATCTTCAAGAGCGCCTGTTGTACACCTTCCCCGGAGACATCACGGGTAATGGAGACATTGTCAGTACGGCGAGCTATCTTATCGATCTCGTCAATATAAATAATACCTATCTCGGCATCCTCAACCTTGTAATCAGCCGCCTGAAGCAACCGTAAGACAATATTTTCCACATCTTCCCCCACATATCCCGCCTCCGTGGTAGTGGTGGCGTCGGCGATCGCGAATGGAACATGGAGGCATCGGGCCAGGGTCCGGGCCAGAAGAGTCTTGCCGGACCCGGTCGGCCCCAGCATGAGAATATTGCTTTTCTCTAACTCTACCTGACTGGTGTTTTTTCTCTCCCGGATACGCTTGTAATGATTATGAACCGCTACGGCCAGGGTCTTCTTCGCGTGCTCCTGTCCGATAACAAATTGATCGAGGTATTCTTTAATTTCTTTCGGGGGCAGAGTCCGAACAGGCACGGTGGACTTCTTCTTTTTCTTCTTCGGTTTATCCCCCTCCAGCATATCATTGCATAGCTTGACACATTTTTCACAGATCAAGCCTTCCTGACCGGTAATCAACCGCCCAACCTGGGAAGCGGGAAGACCGCAGAAAGAACAATGCGGCACTATATTTGTTCCATTATTACTATCAACCATCAGATCACTTTTCCTTCTTCTTACTTATTACTTCATCTATCAGGCCATATTCTACCGCCTCGGCGGCGGACATAAAGAAATCACGGTCCGCGTCTTTCTCAATCTTCTCAAAAGTCTGGCCGGTATGTTCCGCCATCAACTCATTCAGCTTCTGCCTCATCCGCAATATCTCTTTTGCCTGAATGCTGATATCAGCGGCCGCACCCTGTGCCCCCCCCCAGGGCTGATGGATCATTATCCTGGCATGAGGAAGAGAGAACCGCTTCTTCGGCGTACCGCAGGCCAGTAAGAGTGACCCCATGCTGCTGGCCTGACCCACGCAGTAAGTAGTAACATCGCACTTCACAAACTGTATGGTATCATAGATCGCCAACCCTGATGTTACTGAACCCCCGGGAGTATTGATATAAAGACTGATATCCTTATCCGAATCCTCCATCTGAAGGTAAAGCAGCTGGGCGACAATTAAATTGGCTACCGAGTCATCAATAGCGGTCCCCAGAAAGATAATCCGATCCTTCAAAAGTCTCGAAAAAATGTCATACGACCTCTCCATCCGACCGGTCTGCTCAACGACCATGGGAATAAGCTGTGAATGAATATTTTGAGTTTTGCTCATATTTTGCTCCTGTTTCTTTATCTTTTACTTTTTCATATTGTCCTTACTCAAAAATGGATCATAAAAATCTCACCCGGAATAACGAAGTGATTCACCACGAAGGTCACGAAGTACACGAAGAATAATTGAGAAAAAATATGATTTAACTCGATTTTTTTAACCTTCGTGAACTTCGTGTTCTTCGTGGTTTCAATTAGCTTTTTTTAACTGGAATACTTTTTTAAAAATAGGGTCTAAATCTCTTTTATTTTGGCGTTCTCGATCAGGAAATCAATCGCCCTGGAACGAAGAATGCGATCTATGATTACTCCTATCCGGCCGCTCTTCTCCAGATCCTTACGGAGTTCCGCCGGAGAGATGCCTCTCCGCGCTGATTCCATGCTCACTTCCTTCGCGATAGAAACAGGATCGGCTTCTATCTTCTCCTCCCGGATAATCTCGGCCATAATATAGTGGAGGCGCAGTTCATCTTCAGCTCTCTTTTTCGCGAGTTTTTCAATCTCCCCTTCTTTCGGCTTCTCATCTTCCGGCACCGTCCGGCGCGCGGCATAATCAGTAAGTTCCTTTAGATACTCTCCGGTAAGGGAATCCAGTAAACCGGGGGGGAGATCGAAGCTGTATTTCTTCAGAAAACCATCGAGGATCTGCCCCTCCATCTCCCTTCTCTCCTGCAGATCCTTACTCATGGATATATCTTTCCGGATCTGCTCCCGGAGTTCCGCCACACCCGGAAATTCTCCCCAGGTCTTAGCCCATTCATCGGTGATCTCCGGGAGGACCTTCTTCTTTACCTCCTGGAGGCGAACCTCGAACTTCCCCGAATCCGTACCTGACTCGGCTCCTTCGGGAACCGGAATCTTTGTCATCCGCGTCTGGCCGGGTTCCATACCGACCATCTGAGCTCCAATTCCATCCGACTGGGATAAGTCAATCTCCAGCAACCCTCCATCTGTCCATTCCTGGTCGGGTTCATTCCCCGGACGATAGCTGACCAGAGCCCAATCACCTTCTACTAAAGACCTCTCTTTCTCGGTCTCATAAGAGACCGACCTCTCTCGAAGATCATCCAGTGTCTTATCAATCTCCTTATCTTCTACTTCATTCTTCTTCCGGTTAAGATTGATCCCTCGGTAATCATCGACCTTGATCTCGGGCTGGATATCAACCGTAACTTCAAATTGAAGATCACCGCCTTCCGGCCAATCAATCTCACCAAACTCAGGATCGCCGACTACCTTCAGATTATTCTCCTTAACCCCCTCTAAATACCCGGCCCAGGCCTGCTCTTTTATGGTATCTGAACGGGCTTCTTCTTTTACATACTTTTTCAGGATCTTGAGCGGTGCTTTCCCGGGCCGAAATCCCGGGATCCGGCGGCGGCGTCCGATTTTCTTACATACGGACTCATACTCTTTCTCCATAATCTCCGACGGAACCTGAACCTTCAGCTCCCGGCGGCAGGGGTGAATCTGCTTTACTTCAATTGTAGTCATCTTTAATCTCCGGTTAATCCGAATTCAACAAAAAAATAGAGCGGGAGACGGGATTCGGACCCGCGACAACCACGTTGGCAACGTGGAGCTCTACCACTGAGCTACTCCCGCCTATTATTTTTACTTTGTAAAAATAATAGTTTTGAATATTTATCAGAATTTTTTATGGATTTACGGATTTACATCCATAAATATAGACTATATTTTGTTCTTTAGAATTATCTCTTCAATCTCGATATATTCTTAAAAGCAATAGTTTTAACCACAATTAGTCATAAAATACAAGCGAATATTTCCCACTTTCCGTCCTCTGTCCTCCGTCATCCGTCCTCATGTCCCCGGCAGGATTCGAACCTGTACACCTTGCGGTACTAGATCCTAAATCTAGCGTGTATGCCAATTCCACCACGGGGACAAAAAGTAGTTACTTTTTTATTCTTCGTGCGGTAAAGTAGCACGCTAAATTAAAAACCGCAAGGAGCTAATCCGATTTATTGATAAATCGGATTAATCATCGCGTATATGGGATAAATAATCCGAGCTATTCAAAGGAGAGAGATGAAGAAATTAAACGGAATTACCACTCTGATTACCGACGCGGACAATACTATCTACAACTGGGTCCAGTATATCGTCCCCTGTCTGGAGGCCATGGTGGACTATCTCCAGCGTAAGACCGGATTTACCCCCGATCAGATCTCCAAATCATTCAAGAAAGTCTTTGAAAAATACCGGACCAATGAATATCCCTTTGTCCTCCAGGAGGCCGATATCTTTGAAGAACTTCGCGGAGACTTCGAACAATTCCAGAAAGAACTGGTCAACCCCACCCGGATCATCTTCAACCAGACCCGACAGCGTACACTCAAGCTCTACCCCGGGGTCGCCCGATCTCTCTGGACAATAATCAACAGTGGAATCCGGGTCATCGTTCTCAGTGACGCCCCCTCTTTCTCCGCGGAACAGCGGTTGGAGCACCTCGGAGTATCACCCTATATCTGGGCCCTCTACGCGCTGGAAAGCTATCCGCTGCCGGATGAGGCCCGATTGGACCAGTCCATCATCAATCGAATCAAGACCGGCTTCTATCGTTCCCGGATCGGAAAAGTTGTTCAGCTCCCGCTCAAGTATGAGAAGCCGAATACTGAGGGGTTAAAACTCTTGCTGGAAGAAGAAGGGATAACTCCCGATCAGGCTATTCTGGTAGGAGATAACTGCAAAAAAGATATCCGGATCGCCCAGGAACTGGGGATAGCCGATGTCTGGGCCCGCTATGGCACCAAAATCTCAACCGAGGCAAGGAAAAAGCTGAGTTATTATTCAGCCGCCTCAATCCAGAAGAGAAACGTCTCCCAGGAAGGAGATACCGAATATCATCCTACCTATACCATCGACTACTTCGAGGAAATACTCCCGCTTCTGGTTTGATAATTGTCTCCCCCTATACAAATGTATACCGGGTCATTGTACAATGAACAATCCTGAAATTTGATAGCTGACATTAGTGCCGGCTGTCTTTTTTATATCCCGCTCCGTCTCTAATACCACTTCAGGGGAGATCAACTTTCCCGACTCCAGATTGTTCCGCTTCAGCTTTCGCGGAAAATATTTTCTCACACTCATCCATTCCGTCTATAATAGCCCCGGAATTCCACGCGGGATATTTGTGTTTAGTATCAAGTAATATCTGATGGGCTTTCTTTGCTTTCTCCCGTTCAGAGTTATAATCTTTCTCCTTAAATGCCTCGCGAGCTTCCTGGATTAGACACGAGGCTTTCTGTAAATCCTCGTTTAATTTCTCTTTCTCTTTTTTCGGCAGATTTAATATTTCTTCCTGAGATTTTTTATATTTTTCTTCTCTTTTATTCCTTGCTTCTATCTGAGCTTGCCATTTTTTCTGATCAGGATCAGGTTTTTTTGAATTTCTTTTTCGATGTTATTATATAAAGCCTTGATTTCTTCTGGATACCAATCGGGGGATTTGTTTTTTAATTTATTTGCTTCATCTATAATCGTTTGAGCTGCTTTCACCTTTTCCCAGGCTAAATCACCCTTCCCTTCATCAAATGCCATTACGGATTCTTGGTTTAGCTTTCTAGCTTTGGAAAACTTCAGATAAAGCTCTTCGTCCGCTTTGGTGTTGGCCGCACGAGAAGGTCTTTCCCCTCTTAATTCACCTTCCCAGTCGGAGATAAGCCTTTGTACCTTATCATTCGGTTCCGGGAGGCTCTTTAACATCTCCAGAGCTTCGGTTATTTTGCCGGCTTCTTTTCTCCTTTGAGCTTGATAGCAAAAGCTGTCATTTACACTTATATCGAGAATCTTCCCTCGCCCTCTATATTTTGAGACCAGGTCAGCCACTTTTTTCCAATTACCTTTTTTTGCATATTCGTCGACAAGGAATTCTCCAATATAAACAACTCCATATTTTGTATCCTCCGGCATCTGCGATAATAATTCTTCTGCTTTTTTAAAGTCTCTTTTATCAATCATGAATTCAGCTACTCGATACCGTGCGAAATTCTGGACCCATTGGAACTCATCTTCCGTACCTTTAAAATCACACTTTCTATATTTCAAAATGGTTTCTAATTGCTGATTAGCCTTCTCACTCAGCTCAATTCTCTCATCTTCGCTCAGACTAACGTCATACCTTCTTTTACTTTTATAATTGATTGACTTCGCTATCAGGCGTAAGGCGGAATAATATGACTCGCCACCTTGCTTAATCTCCCGATCGCATCTTGCTATCTGCTCTTCAATAATCTGGTTAGCTTCTTTAATTTTCCCGATCTTGTAATACATTTCCGCTATACAGTTTTTGGATACCAGACAGTCATAACTATCGGGATATTTTTTGCATACTTGATTGTATTTTTGAAGAGCTTCATCATACATTCCCATTTCTTCATATTCGGAAGCTTCATTCCCTATTTGTATTAGGTATTCCGTCAAAAAACCTTTAGTATTGGGTTGGGCTATTGTTTTACCATCCCAAATAATAAACGTTGCCCATAATGCTATTATCAATACTCCTATTTTTTTCATATATTCACCTCATAATTAATTTGCTGGGCTGCATTCACATGCGCCGCAGCAAGGAACAGAAGACATAAATACCTGGATAATATGATGAAGATTCCTTTTCATATAAATATTTATTTACGCGATATTTTCAGACAAAAAAATTCCGGATGAAATATCATCATCCGGGATGGGGAATATTTCGTTGTAAGCTATTGTTAAGAAGTGAGAATGAGCATGTTAAAGTTGAAATATATCCCATATTGCTCTCCATAACTTAGCGTAGACGCAATATACGGAAACATTTATCAATTGTAAACAGAATAATATATAATCAAATCAATATGTAAACTATTTGTTCCAGGAGGATGATCAGGCAAAAAAGCTCGTATAAAGAGCAATTCTAAGGACATACGAAGATTTTAATTCCCTTATATCTGAAAGATAATATAGATGATTAAAACCACTTTCTTCTCAGTATATAAAAAGTAAAAGATCCGCCTTTACGAAAAGGCGGATCTTTTACTGCGGGACCAGGAATCGAACCTGGACCTAGTGAGCCAGAGTCACCCGTCCTACCACTAGACGATCCCGCATTAAAATTTTTCTACGAAAAATTTTAGTTAAGCTAACATGGACCAACCGGTAAATCAAGTAGATATTACGGCCATTGGATATTCAGTTCCCCTTTACCGGTTTTCAGCCTGAGGCTCTTGTCCGCCTCTGGAGGAGTTGCGCATCTGGCGCACATTCTTTCATAAAACTTTTTACAGTACCGCTCTCCCCTCACTCCTCCACCATTTCACCCGGGGGGACTTCGTCATCACCCAGTTTCGCGATATAGGGAAGATGGCGGTAACGGTCTCGGTAATCAAGCCCGTATCCATATACAAACACATCGGAGAGCGTAAATCCGACATAGTCAGCCTCGACAGCGATCACTCGATCAACCTGTTTTTCAAGAAGCACACATACCCTTACCGACCGGGGACCGAATTTATTGAGGTGTTCTTTTACCCATCCCAGCGTACGACCGCTGTCCAGAATATCATCCACCACTAGAACATCCTTATCCCGAATATCAATACTTATCTGCTTCGATAGATTTATCACGCCGAGAGATGTCCGGGAGTTGCCATAACTGCTTACACCGATAAAATCGAAAGCCAGAGGCCGGGAGAAACCACGGACCAGATCGGCCAGGAAGAGGACACTCCCCTTCAAGACTGCCACTACCACCAGATCCTTATCCCGGTAATCCTTCTCTATCTCCGCTACCATAATAGCAAGTCGGTCATGGATCTGCTGCGATGAGAATAGTATATGTGGATGCTTATTTGTCATCATTAAATTTGGTTAATAATTCTTTTTGTTTAGCTGTCAGCTTCTTCGGGATAGATATATTAACAGTTACGTAGAGATCCCCCTTCTTCTTACTCTCCGGCTTCGGAGATCCCTGTTTCTTCAGCCGCAGGATTGTCCCCGGCTGCGTGCCGGGCGGAATCTTCAGTACGGCGTCCCCGGTCAGTGTTTTTACGTTAACTTTACCCCCCAGCGCGGCAGTTGTCATCGCAATAGATACCTCGGTATAGAGGTCAGCCCCTTTTCGGGTAAAACGCGGGTCATCCCCCACTGTTACCCGGAGGATCAGATCACCGGGTGGACCACCCCCGGAACCCGGTTCCCCCTGTCCACGAAGCCTGATTTTCGCTCCCGAGGATACTCCGGCCGGGATCTTGACCGTTAATTTTCTCTGTACGGGAGCTATTCCTGTTCCCCCGCAGCGAATACAGGGATGGGTGATTATCTTGCCTTTCCCGTAACACCGGGGGCAGGGCCGGCTGATGCCGAACCCGCCCTGGCTCATAACAACCGTCCCGGCTCCATTACACTCGGGACAGATCTCCGGTGTACTCCCCGGAGCCGCGCCGGACCCATTACAGTCAGGACAAGTCTCCCGGCGCTGAATAGTTAGTTTTACCTTCCCCCCCTGTATCGCCTGATCGAAAGTAATCGTGACCCTGGTGGAGAGATCATTGCCCTTCCGCGGCGCGGCCCGGGACTGGCGGAAGTGGGACCCCTGATCCATGAACTGGCTGAATATATCACCCAATCCACCCAGACCTCCCAGGTCTTCATACTGTACATTTCCCCGTCCGCCCCCTCTTCCCCGGGCAGACTGGCGAAGAATATCATTCAGATCAAACCCGCCGCCACCAAAATCAAAACCCCCGGGCCGAAACCCCTGGGAGAAAGCCGACTTCATCTGGTCGTACTGTTTCCGCTTCTCCTCTTTCCCCAGGATATCGTAAGCCTCAGATATCACCTTGAAATTTTCCTCCGCTTGCTTATCTCCCGGATGGGTATCGGGATGACACCCCTTGGCCAATTTACGGTAGGCCTTCTTGATCTCATCCTGGGAGGCAGTCTTTGATACCCCCAGTATCTTGTAATAATCTTTCTGTTCCATAATTTTTACTCTGTAAAAATTATATTGTTTTTATTCCAATATTAAATATCTATTATAGCGAAATACAGGCAGATGATTGTAATGTAATTCTTTTGAAGCTTACTGCACTGGATTTGCCTGAATTTAACAGAAACCATCGTTTTGTCAAGCTACGTCGATTGCATTATTCGGAGAAAGTCGCAGCCTTAGTTTTAAGAATGCTCTCTAACCTTTGGCGAAGAACCGATTGGTCCGGATAGATGGCAATAGCTTTGCGCAGTTCAGCGACTGCGGCGGGTAAATCGTCCCATTTCTGATAAATTATCGATAGATTATAGTATGCCTCCACCCGGGCCTTATTGTAAATAAGTGTTTCCCTGAATAATTCTTCGGCCCTATGGTAATCTTCACGTTGCGCGTAGAAGAGCCCCTGATTGAAATATCTCTCTCCGAGTTCCCGCTTAACTTCCCCCGCTTTACGGCGAACCTCTTCGGCCTGCTCCAGCCGGCCCGATCGCTCTAACGCGTGGGCGCATAGCTGATAGCTGTCCGGGAAATCCGGCTGAATGGATATCGCCCGGCCGGATTCTACTATAGCCCGGTCGAACTGCCCTGATTCGATCAAACCGGCGGCGGAACTGTTATAAGTCCGGAGCATCATTAACCTGATTATTCTTGATCCGGAATAACGGTCATATGCTCTGCGCGTTACGGCAACCGGATCATCCCAGATAATGATATATGAGATTGTTGATATCCCCAATATCGCGGTCCAGACAATCAATCCGCTGATAACCAGCCATTTTAATCGACCGGCAGATTTAACCGCCATGATAGCGAGCACACAAAGAGCAAATATTACCGGAATAGTGGGGAGATAAGAAAACCGGTCAGCCAGCACCTGGGCGCCTACCCGCACCAGACCCCCTACCGGAAGAAGCAATAATATAAATATAATAAGTCCCGTGATCAGCGCGGGCAAACGCTTTCGATAAAACCAGAATGCGGATACCACTGCTGCCGAAATAATCCAGGAAAATATTACATACTCCACCCCGCCCATCGGTTCGATCGGATAGAGCGGAGCCATCCCGAAAGGCCAGAGTGTCTTACCGACATAGAATAGCACTACGCCGGGGAACTGAAGAATATTACGAAGTATAATCGCCGGGGGAAGTGGGGCCATTAGAGACCCCTGGTATTGACCCAGCATCGCTAAAAATGAGGCGGCGGCGGCCAGGAGAGCAAAGGGAGCCCCGCGGAGAAGGGAAGCCCGGAAGGTTCTCTTCCCCGGCGGAGATAGTTCCCGATAATCCAGAATCATCACCACTGCCGGGAGTGATACCGCCATGGCCTTACTGAGCACAGCGCCTAGATAGACAAGCAACGCCCACCAGTACAGATATAATCTTCTCTCTCTTCTTGATCTGACAAAAAGATAGATAGTCAGTAGATAGAAAAAGGCAACGAGCACATCCTTGCGCTCGGTAATCCAGGCAACGGATTCAACTCTGAGCGGATGAATTCCGAATATTATCGCGGTCAAGCCGGCTATATAAAGAAAAGGGATGCATAACTGGAAACACCATTTCCGAGTGAGATTTTTGATTAAAATAAAGACCAGGCAAACATTAATGAGATGGAGTAGATAACTGGTAAGATGATGCCCAAATGGATTTTCCCTCCATATAGTATAATCCAGAGAGTGACTGATAAGGGTCAAGGGGTGATAGTTCCCCTCTACGAAGGAGATAAACGCCTCTCTAACCAGGGGAAGAGAGATCGTATTCTGGAATGGATTTCGGTAGACATAGAATAGATCCCAGAAGGGATTGAAACCGAGAAATAGGGAAGGGAGGAAGACCACCGCGGGGATTCCTATAACCAGGAAGAGGAAGAGGATTTTTTGATTTCTGGCACGCATATAACTCTTTTCAGAAATAACACACTATCTGTCACAAAAGAAAATCAATACCACATATCGTACCTGTCTCTCCCACCTCCACCTCCCTCTGAATATCACGGTCTTTTATTCTCACCTGATACTCCCCCTCCCCCATCATTACCCGGGAGAGGCGGTAATAACCGGAGGAATCAGTTTGGCCGAAAGTGATTATATCCCCACCCGACCGCCCCTCAACTATGATTCCGGATACCGGATCTCCATTCTTATCAAGGACCCGGCCCGAGACCGCTACTACCTTATCCCTGATAATGCGGAGGTATGTTTCTCCAAAACCGGAATAGGAGTAGCCATCGGTAAAGCGGGTACCGCTTCCGCTGTAATCACGGGCGGTGGGCTGGGCCGGGGTAAGCGGTTCAATAGCGGTATCCTCATTCCATTCGTTCCACGACGTGATCATCATAATCGGGACCTTTGGATCTATATACGCCAATCCCAGCCTATCAAAGAGTTCCGAAAACAGTGAACCGGATCCCCCCCCCTCTTCCCATTGGCGGGGAATAACGTAATGACCGCGCCCGGGGCGTAGCGCGCGGTCGTTATAGCCGGGGATTATATTCGGAATAAAGAGAACTTCATCACCGCATAACTCCCGGTATCTCTCATAAATCTCCTCCACCTCAAGAAGATACCGGCTCCCGGAAGCGTACCCCTGATGATTATGCTTCAGTGTTTCGTATATATTGTAAGTGGTAATCGCGTCGAATAATTTAATCCGACTTCTTTGAGGAGCTTCAGTCCAGCCGGAGAAAGTACTCTTCTCTCCTCCATCTACAGTTACCGTCCAGAAGACCTCATCGGCCACAATAAATGGATCCACTCCCCTTTCGCGCAAAACGGAACGAACTTTTTTTATCGCGGTTTGAGTTTTACCGCTGAAGTTCCTGGTAAGATAGAGGAAGATGACCGGGCGGCCTTTTATCTTCAAATAACTTGGATGACTGAAATATCGCCCGGATAATTCAAGCAAGTCGGAGGCAAAACGCTCAATTCTGCGATCAGTCCAGATAATTGATCCGGTAGCTCGATCCATCCCCAGTGACTGGGTCTCATAGAAGATGCACCACTTGATATCATCTATATTCTCAGCCTGGAGAAAACCTTCCTCAAGAACTTTATTCTGCTGGGGACGATTCGGCCACCAGTCAATTACCAGAAAATCTATCCCGTACCGGGAGCAACAGGCAATGTGTCGCTCGGCAACCTCGGGATCGCTGGAGTTATATACCCCCAGTACCGGTGTCTGCGGCGGATTAAGAAACTTACGGAGATATCCCCTTCTATTGAAATTATAAGGGAACCAGAGATAGTAGTATGCCCCAATCAAATATCGCTCCGGGGCAGACTGTTTCCCGCATCCGGAGATCAGTAAGACTAAAAATATAGAAAATATTGCCGGAACTAGAAAGCTACGATTATATATATGTTTAAATATCATTGAAATCAATCTTCCAATTCTTCTGGTTTCCAATGATCCCAGGAGATAAGTTTCTCAACGACCTTTAACGTTTTTTATCTTCAACGTCCTTATTTTTTAACGGTAGGCCGAAGGCGCTACCACACCCACCAGAGAATAATCCATGACAATACCAGATGTCCCACCATTGGTATCAGATATAGACAGTCCCGGGAACGGATAAAATTCACGATCAGCAAGACCGCCGCCGGCAAAAGGACCCTCCCATAACTCCAGGGCTCTACCCAGATACTGGTCGTCATGAATATTGGGAAGAGTGAGAAGACCAGGAATGAAACACTGATTTCATCTTTTGATCGGATAACTTCCCGGATAGCCAGCAGGAGAGAAAAGAAACAGACCGCCAGGAATACAGCCAGATAAACCTTCTCGCTCGCTCTCCCGGAGGCAGCCAGAATGGTCTTTCCATAATCTATTACTCCCGCAAATGGAACTCCGAAGTTCCCCTCTCCCTCCCGGAAAGGGTAGTTCCCGAAACGGGAAAAAACATATCCACTCCAGATAAGAAGGGGAGCGAATGAAAGGATGATAGCCAATATCCTCTTCCCCGATTGACGACGGAAGAGGGCAAACAGCAGGAATACGGCAGGAACAATCAGAACCACTTCCCGGGTCAAAAGCGCGGCGCCAAGAAAAAAACTGCCCGTAAACAATCTCCTGATGGAGATAAAATAAAGTCCGCCCACCAGAAACCCCATCGCCACCGGTCCGGCCAGGTCTCGGAGCAGGCAGAGAATGAAACCACTCAGCAGTCCGTAGATAACTGCATACCAGAGGTTCAGCCCCTCATCCCGAAGCCACCGGAGGACAAAATAACTACCCATCAGGACCCCGGCAAGATTTACCAGCACCAGAGTGTAAGGGATCAGGGTGGGACTTCCCAAAGCAAATAAAGCCGCCAGCCAGGGATAGAGTATCCTCCCATAGCGGTATGCCGGCACATCCATGGAGCGCCGCGCTTCACCAAGGATAAAAGGATCCCGGGCGGCAAAGTAAAAAAACTGCCCATCATAACCCCGACTGCCGGGGAGAACAATGGTCCGGGGACCGATTAGCTCCGGTGACGCGAAGCGACTGCCGATACAGGCAAAACCGCTGAAGTTATAGTCAAACCGTTGGGCGTAGAGGAAGATAATCGCCAGATAAGCGATACAGATCGTCAGCAATACCGTCGGTATCGAGTTGAATGATTTCACTTCCAGGAGATTTTTGTAAGACGATCCAGATGGGACAGGCTATCGACTACTTTTGGACCGATTTTTTCGTCTTTAAACCGGACAACAAAGGTCAGCAATTGCGATCCGAGCTTGAGATCCCTTTCCATATGATATCCCTTTATCCGCAGCCCCAATCCCATCAACCGTGCCGAAATACCATCGAAAGAAAGATCCTCTCCCTCCAGCGATAATTCCGCGTAATGATCGGAGGGGATACTGATCTTATCAAGAATATAGAGAGTTAGAAGAACCAGCGCGGTAACCACCGAGGCCAGAAGATACTGCCCCAACCCCAGACCAATCCCGATTGACGCCACAACCCAGAGCGAGGCGGCGGTCGTCAAGCCCATCACAAAATCCTTTCCCTTGATAATCGTCCCCGCCCCCAGAAAGCCGATTCCGGTAATGATCCCGGCGGCAACCCGGGCGGGATCCATTTTGATTATCTCCCCAGCTCCCGTCATGAGATTCATCTGCAGCTGCTGAAACGCGATAATAACAGCCGTCGAACCAAGGCAGACCAGGATATGTGTTCTAAGACCCGCCGGGCGACCGTGGGACTGACGCTCTCCCCCTATTAACCCGCCGAAGAGCGCGGCCAGCCCCAGTTGGAGAAGAAACCAACTCCCCATCGTTATTATTCCTGATGCTTCACTCACCTTTGAAAGAATCCTTCCGGGGGGCTTCAAGAAGTTCCGAGTACATCTCACCGGTCTGTTTCGCGATCGATTCCCAGCTGAAGTACTCCTCTACCCGTTTGCGGCCGTTCTTCCCCATGGAAGCTGCCAGTTCCGGGTTGGCAAGAAGACTGTTAACGGCCGCCGCGATCTGGCCGGCATCGGCGGGATCAACCAGGAGCCCGGTCTCTTCCGAGATCACCACTTCCTTGATCCCTCCTACCGCGCTGGCCACTACCGGCGTGTCACAGGCCATCGCTTCCAGATTTATAATCCCGAACGGCTCGTAGACCGAGGGACAGACAAAGACCCGGGCCGAGGAATAAAGCTCGACATTCTTTTCATCCCCCAGGCTTTCGTGGATCCAGACAATATTCTTCTTCCCTTTCACCTTCTCCATCATCCGATCTTCATAGTCTTTGGTATCGGCCCCTACCGCCTCAAATACCACCTGAGCGTTAATATCATCAGCGGCATCGATCAGGTACTCCATCCCTTTCTGGGCAGTGGGACGGCCAACAAAGAGGATATAATCATCCTCAATCCCATATTTCTCCCGGAGTTCCGGGCGGAGCGGACGATGCTTATATGTATTGAGATCGATGCCGTTGTGGATCACCACCACCTTATCCGGATCAACTGAAAAATTATCGACAATATCCCGCTTCATCTCCCGGGAGACAGCGACTACCCGGTCGGCATTCTCCAGCCCTACCTTCTCAATCCAGGCGCTGACAAAATACCCCTCGGCCAGCTGATCCACTTTCCAGGGACGGAGCGGTTCCAGACTATGACTGGTGGCCACATAGGGAATCCGATAGAGCTTGCTGGCCATAAACCCCGCCAGGTGCGCGTACCAGGTGTGTGTGTGAACCACATCGGCATCGATCCGATCCATCAGGATCAGAAGATCGGTAAATATGGTATTAAAGAGAGAATCAAACTTCGGCTGATCTTCACAGTGAAGTTTTGGCTCCGGCTGATATCCGGTAACCTTGATGCCCTCTTTCTCGGATCGCTGATCGCCAAAACATCTAATATCAACTTCCATTATCTCCGTCAGACAGCGGGCCAATTCCCGGATATGTACTCCAGCTCCCCCGTAAACATTGGGGGGGTATTCCTTGGTAATAAATGTAACTTTCATTGACTCTCCTTATTTTATAAAAATTATCACAATTAAAATAACCACGAAGGACACGAAGATCACGAAGTTTTTTTGGGAATGGGGAATAGGGAATAGCCACTCTTCCCCATCCCCCAATCTCAATTCTCTATTCCTTCTTCGTGTCCTTCGTGATCTTCGTGGTGAATTACTTCGTTTTATATCTTTAAGATTGCGGCCGGCTCAACTTTCGGATCCAGGGTAATATACTGCTCCCTCCCTCTCCAGGTCATCCTTTTACCGGTAATCAGCTCCGTGACCTTATATGATTCATCCGATGATATTCCGAAGCGCTCCACCGGAACCGTGATCCGCCCGGTATGCGAATTATAAGGATCAAGATTTATCGCGACCAGAATCCTGTTCTCTCCGTCCGGGGAAATCTTGCCATAAAAGAGGATCGCGGAATCGGTTGAACTGAAGAATTGAAGATTATCATAATACTGGAGCGACGGATTCTGTTCCCGAATCCGGTTCAACCTGCGGATATATTCCTTAATATTTCCCCGCTTATCCCAATTGCGGACTTTTATCTGATATTTCTCGGAATTCATATATGATTCTTTGCCCGGGACCAGAGGATCATTCTCGATCAGCTCATATCCGCTGTACATCCCGTAGGCAGAAGATAGGGTCGCAGCCAGCGCGATCCGCATCTTGAAGGCCGGCTTTCCTCCCTTCTGGAGTATCTCGGAGAGGATATCCGGAGTATTGACAAAGAGATTGACCCGCAAAAACTCCTTCAGATAGGTCCCGGTAAGTTTAATGAAATACTCGATCAGTTCATCCTTTCCGTTCCGCCAGGTAAAATAACAATAGGACTGGGAAAAACCGGAGAGAGCAAGCTCCTCCAGTTTATCGTAATCCGTGAACGCCTCCGCCAAAAAGACTATCTCCGGATAGACCTCTTTAATACTCCGGATCAGCCATCTCCAGAACGCGGTTGGCTTGGTGTGGGGATTATCAATCCGAAAAGTCTTGACTCCATTCTCAATCCAGAAGATAAAGATCTTTTTTATCTCCTCCCACATCGCTTCCCGGTCTGCCGGCTCGAAGTTGAGCGGGCAGACATCCTCATATTTCTTAGGAGGGTTTTCCGCGTACTTGATGGTACCGTCCGGGTTATAAAAGAACCATTCCGGATGCTCCTTGATCCAGGGATGGTCCGGAGAACAGTTGCTGGTATAATCAATCGCGATATCAATCCCGGCCTTCTCCGCCCGTCCGATGAAATGACGGAAGTCTTTCAATGTCCCCAGTTTCGGATGTACGGCGGTATGCCCGCCAAACTCGGTTCCAACCGACCAGGGCACTCCGGGATCACTCTTCTTCGCTCTCAAACTGTTGTTCTTTCCCTTCCGGTTGGTCTTTCCAATCGGGTGAATCGGAGGGAGATAGATAACATTGAAGCCCATCCGCTTGATATCGGGCAGCCTCTTTTCCGCGTCGGAAAAAGTCCCGTGTTTGCCCTTCACCGTCCCCTGGGACCGGGGAAACATTTCATACCAGGCCGCGTATCTTGCCCGGGCCGGCTCAACATATACTTCCAGATCGTGTTGATAACGGACAGCCTTCTTTCCCGGGCGGCGGACTTCAAGAGAATAAAAATAGATCCCTTCATCCGGGAATAATATCTCCCCCCGAAAGCTGGGGGAACCGATAGTTTTCATTGGCCGGGAAGACCACTTCTTCGCCTCAGTCGGATATTTCTTCTTAGAAAGAAGGTTAACTCTCATCCCGGGCGGACCGTAAATATCCGCCGTTACCACCAGGGGACGATCAACCTCTCTTTTGATCGGATACCGTCCTCCAGCCAGTTCCGGATAAACGTTCCGGATATTAACTGTATTTTCAGTTTTCATTATTTATACCCAATTAAATCAGCTCCCAGCGGCAGCAAATTTATGTAGCAATTATCTAATTATTCCAGACACTATAGAGAAGTAATTATAGTTTCTCAAGTATTATTTGAAATCCACACGAATATCGAACTGAATTGGTTTTACTTGATCCGCCAAAGATGCTAACTTTCCCCATCACTTCATAATGTGTTTAATCGGTGTTAAGCGATTATACGCATCTGGGCCACCATAATTGCTCAGCTCAGTTTAAAAACATAATTTTTACAGCGTAAAAATTATATGAAGATACTTCAGCGATACATTGGAAAAAGCATAATCGGCACCTTTCTGATAACAATCCTGGTTTTAACCGGAATTCTCTGCCTGGGAAATCTCCTTAAGGTCGCGGATTTAATTCTTAAGGGGATGGATCCAATGCTGGTATTGAAATTCTTTGGATTCCTGATTATCGGCCTGCTCGAATATGCCATTCCGATGGCGATTCTGACCGCGACCATCCTGGTCTTCGGAAGGCTATCCGCCGACAACGAGATCACCGGAATGCGAGCCTGCGGGGTTGGACTCATTCATATCGCTATGCCGGTATTTCTGGTCGGGTTTGTCATGATGCTCATAGGTCTCTATCTTCAGAATACCGTAATCCCTAACTATGGATTTGCCATCCGTAAATTAAGATCTCAGATTGGACTGCTCGCCCCTGATGCTCTCCTTCAACCCGGAGAGATTATCTCCTTCCCCGGCTACACCATTAACTTCGATAGAAAGGAAGATGGAATCCTATATAAGATTCAAATTAACCAGTACGACAAAGATGATCTCTCCAGTTCCATATTCGCTAAACATGCTTCGATGGAATTTGACAAGAATCGGGAAGGATTCACATTGAAACTGTATGACGGAACAGTTGAAGAGATCCCCGATAAGGATGCTCCCCAGATCAGAACAACCACCGCGTTCGGGGAGTTCAGCTATCCAATCAGTCTTAAAGAGCTCTATGATGACACTAAAATAAGTGACGCAGATAAACGGAAGAAGGATATGACGCGCCTCGAACTGATAAAATGTCGGGAAGATCTATTGCTGGAGTCCGATATCTCAGATGAAGATTATGGAGAGATCTCTGAATTTACCACTGAAATCCACAAAAGACTATCCCTGGCGGCAGCTTGCTTGTCCCTGGTCTTTATCAGTATCCCTCTGGCGATAAAATCCCATCGGAGCGAAAAAACAATCGGAATGGCTCTCAGCCTGGCCCTGATATTCTTTTATTATATCTTTATCGCTTATGCCGATGCGATAGCAAGTGAGTACACGCTCTACCCTCATCTAATTGTCTGGGTTCCCAACATCTTATTTGTCACCATTGGCACATTCTGGATGGCTAAGGTTATCCGCATATAAAACCAGGCGAAGCGACAACTTTTAATTTTAGGCACTTTAGCGCACTTTAGGCACTTCAGCATGAGGATTTTAGATCGATATATCTGTAAGAAGTTTCTCGTCCCGTTTATTTACTGCATGGTCTCTTTCATTATGCTCTTTATTATCGGTGACCTTTTCGAGAATCTGGAAGATTTTCTGGGATCCCCCGACTGGGTTATGGTGATCATTAAATATTACCTCCTGTTTATTCCCTCCACCATCAGCTATATCACCGCCATAGCGGTCTTACTTGCTCTTCTCTCCTCGCTGGGTATTCTCCAGAAATCAAATGAAATCTCGGCCATGCGATCAGCTGGTATCAGTATCTACCGGATAGCTCTCCCTCTCATTATTCTTTCTTTCATAATAAGTTTAGGCGTCCTCTATATCAATGAACAGATCGTTCCTCAAACACTTCGTGAAAGCCAGTTATTAAAGAAGCAGTACTCGGAGAAATCCGTTGATGAGATCCTCTCAGATATAACATACTATAATCCTCTAACTAATCGTAGTTACCACTTTAAATCATTTAACCCGAAAAAGAATACCGCCACGGGAGTGACCATCCATGAGCTCCGGCTTGACGGAAAACCATACCGGCGAATTACCGCCGATGAAGCAGCCTGGCTTGACGACAAATGGTGGTTCTTTACCGGATTCATCTATACTTTCCCCCTTAATGATATCCCGATAAAAAAAGTTCTCACCAAAGAAGTCTTTGACCTCGAACTTCAACCTCAAGACCTGGTAGAAAGCAAGGATAAATTATCCCATCTCGGATATATGGAATTAAAGGAATCCCTGGAGCGAAAATCCGGATTCCCGCTCTTCATCCTGAAGCCGCTCCTGGTCGAACTCCATCAAAAACTCGCTCTCCCGATAGCCTGTCTGGTCATGGGGCTGCTGGGAGTATCTTTTGGATTGAAACACAGCAAAGGGGGGATGCTGGCCGGCGTGGGAATCAGCCTGCTCCTTGGATTTTTATACTTCGCCCTCTATTCAATTACTGGCGCTATGGGAAATCAAGGATATCTCCAGCCCTGGCTGGCCGCCTGGATATCAAATATGATCTTCGGAGTGGTCGGGCTGATCCTTTTGATCAGACTGAATTAGACAGAAGACGGAGAGCAGAGGACAGAAGACAGAGGGCGGAAAACAAAACGATTATAGGCAGACCATACTCGAAAAGGTATTTTCAACTTTTTGTGTTCAAAAAATTAAATATCCACCATGAAGGTCACGAAGAACACGACGAGAAACAAAGAAAACTATGTAATTTTTCCTGTTTTTTCAAATTCCTTCGTGAACGCAGTCTACCCCGAAAAATTCGGGGTGTTCTTCGTGGTTAAAAAGGCTTTTCGAACAAGGTCTAGGTGGTGTGATCTTTGTTATTGCCCAATCATAGTTAATATTGTATATCATCCTGTCCAGAAAACAAAAAGGCCCCAACGATAATCGTCAGGGGGAGAAAGTTTAATAAATACTAAGACGCAAGACAAAGGAGTCCTTATCAAATGAATCAAAACCTTGACTACAAAATCAAAGACATCGGCCTGGCGGAATTCGGCCGGAAAGAGATTGAAATCGCGGAGAAAGAGATGCCGGGTCTGATGGCCACCCGGAGAAAATACGGAAAAGAAAAACCCCTTCAAGGCAAGAGGATTACCGGTAGTCTCCACATGACCATTCAAACCGCGGTTCTGATTGAAACTTTAAAAGAACTCGGGGCTGATGTCCGATGGTGTTCCTGCAATATCTTCTCTACCCAGGATCACGCAGCCGCGGCAATCGCGGAAACCGGAACCCCGGTCTTTGCCTGGAAGGGAGAAAGCCTGGCCGAGTACTGGGATTGCACCTACCGGGCCCTAACCTGGCCGGATGGGACCGGGCCCAATCTGGTCGTTGATGACGGCGGTGACGCGACCCTGATGATTCACCAGGGATACGCGGGGGAGAATGACCCCTCCATTCTCGACGCGGAGACCGAAGGTGAAGATGCGACTGAATTAAACAAACTTCTCAAGCGGGTTCTTGCCGAAAATTCCGAAAAATGGCACTCGGTCGCCGAAGACTGGGAAGGAGTCTCGGAGGAGACCACTACCGGAGTCCACCGCCTCTACCAGATGATGGAGGAAGGTACACTTCTGGTGCCGGCTATTAATGTCAACGACTCGGTAACCAAGTCAAAGTTCGATAACCTCTATGGCTGCCGGGAGTCGCTCGCCGATGGAATCAAGCGGGCAACCGATGTCATGATCGCCGGCAAGGTGGCCCTGGTCTGCGGCTACGGCGACGTGGGCAAAGGCTCGGCCCAATCCCTCCGGGGTTTGGGAGCGCGGGTTATCATCACCGAGATCGATCCCATCTGCGCGCTCCAGGCATCAATGGAGGGCTTCCGGGTAACTACAGTGGAGGATGTCCTCAATATAGCCGATATCTATGTTACCGCCACCGGAAATAAGTTCGTTCTCACCGCCGAACATATGTCGAAGATGAAGGACCAGGCTATTGTCTGTAACATCGGTCACTTTGATAATGAGATCCAGGTCGGCAAACTGGATAAATGGCCCGGAATTAAAAAAATTAATATTAAACCCCAGGTAGATAAGTATATCTTCCCTGACGGGCACTCGATAATTCTGCTGGCGGAAGGGCGCCTGGTCAACCTGGGGTGCGCCACCGGCCACCCCAGCTTTGTGATGAGCAACTCATTCACCAACCAGACCCTGGCCCAGATCGACCTGGTAATTAACAAGAAGGAAACGGGTGTCTATACCCTCTCCAAGCAACTGGACGAAGAAGTGGCCCGCCTTCACCTGAAACAGCTGGGCGTCAAACTGACCAGGATGACCGATGAACAGGTGAAGTACCTCTGCATCCCGATTGATGGACCTTACAAGCCGGATCACTATAGATATTAAATAAGTGCCTAAAGTGCGCTTAAGTGCCTAAAGTTGAAAGTTATCGCTTTCAGCCCGCATGGCAAAGGCGGGACATTCCCTCGTTCCCACGCTCTGCGTGGGAATGCATCTGGCCAGATCCGTCACGACGAAGACCATCATGACGAGTAACTATATCCGGCTCGAAAAGGTTTTCGAGTAAGTTCCTGCTTTGGATTATTTTCACCTAATCAGCATAATTCGTGTAATTTCTCCGCCCCGAATTTTAATCGGGGGCATAATTCTTAGTTCATTTTTTTATCGCGAAGATTCTCAAGCCCCGCAAAATCCCCGGAGTTTACCCCGACAACGGCGAGGGTCATTGCGGGGAAAATTAGCGGTCTAAAATATATACGGGTTATCAGTAACCAATGATTGGTAATCAGTAAGCCGAGTAACAGGCTTAAGAGGGAAATCGGAACTTCGAACGTCGAAATTCCAACTTCGAAAATCGAACGTCGCATTTCAAATTCGCGTAATTCGCGAAATTAGTAGTTCTTAAAAGGGGGTGAGGCGGGGGAAGCAATTCGTGGAAATTCGTGTAATTCGTGGACTGAAAAAGGGGCCGAGGTCGGGTTGGTGCAACCAGAAAAAGTGACAACTTCAAATCAGGACATGACACTTTTACTGATAACCTATCACCGCTTACTGATTACTGCCCTTTATAAGGGGCCGAGGTTGGGGAGACTATAATCTTTTATATTACTCCCCGGTTTCTTTTCTTCGTGTCCTTCGTATACTTCGTGGTAGAATAAGTACACCATGGCTTTCAGAAAGGACAAACAGTTCTACCGGTTCGCGGCCTACGGCTTTTTAAAGAATCTCCGGTTCTTCGAGCCGTTCATCATCCTCTACTTCCGGGAGATGGGGTTCTCCTTCCTTGAGATCGGGACCCTCTACTCGATCCGGGAGATTACCATCATCCTCTGTGAACTCCCCACCGGTTTTGTCGCTGATATCTACGGGCGGAGGAGATCGATGGTGGCTTCCATGCTGTCTTATATCACCAGTTTCATCATATTCTACCTCTTCCCTAACTTCTACAGTTTCAGCCTGGCGATGATCCTCTTCGGTATCGGGGAGGCCTTCCGGACCGGCACCCACAAGGCTCTAATCCTCGAACATCTCCGGCAGAGAGATATTCTGGACCATCGGGTGGATTATTACGGAGCTACCCGGGCATCTTCCCAGCTTGGAAGCGCCCTGAATGCTATTCTGGCGGCGGGACTGGTCTTCTTCAGCGATAGCTACCGGATCATCTTCCCGGCGGCGATCATCCCCTACCTCATCAATCTGATCAATCTGGCTACCTATCCGAAGGCACTCGACCGGGAAGTGCGGAGAACCGAAAAACGCCGGACCTGGAGAGATTTTCTCATGGTCTTCCGGAGTCGGGATTCACGGCGGGGGATCTTTAACTCCGGAGTCTTTGACGCCTTCTTTAAGACCGGGCAGGAGTATCTCCAGCCGATCCTGAAGAGTATGGCCCTGGCCCTCCCCGTGATGGTGGCTCTATCCGGCAGGGAGAGAACCGCCATCCTGGTGGGCGGGGTGTACTTCCTGATCTACCTCACCTCCAGTTACGCCTCCCGGAACGCCGGGAGGATGAGCCGGAAGATCGGCCACATGGAAAAAACTCTCAATCTAACCTTTATAGCCGGATCAGCCCTACTGGCAATGGCAGGGGGAACGATCGGAGCCGGTATCCCGGGCATGGCAATCATCTTCTTCCTCCTCTTCTTCCTCCTCCAGAACGCCCGGCGGCCGGTCAACATAACCTATCTCAGCGAAAAGATCTCCCACCGGACCATGGCCTCAGGCCTCTCGGCCGAATCCCAGATCAAGACCCTCCTGATAGCCATACTCGCTCCCGTGATCGGATTCCTGGCCGACCGGTTCGGTATCGGCCTCGCTCTGACTGTTAGCGGAATTAGCATGGGCATCCTGTTGACCGGAGTTTTTCTCAAGAAAGAGACGAAAGAATGACATCGTAAATTGAACGCTGGTTATCCCACCATCGGAGAGGATCATCAAGTATAATCAAAGTAACTGCCTTAATCACCTAATCCCTTTTGCCTCGAGGTTGTGGATCTCTTTCCTCCAGGCTTTCCGCTCTTCTTCACCTACCGAGGGGTCCGGGAGTAAACTCCGACGGGTGCAGTTCAGGAGGGCCTGGAGCGTCTGGTAACGGCGGGTTTCACCGATAGCCGGCGGGAGATGGTCCTCAATCGTAGCGATAATTTCTTTAAAGCTGAGCTCTTCACCCCGAACCGAGCTCTGAGCTTTAAGTTCCGAACGGAGGGCCGCGAAACCGGCCGCGGAGTAGTCCTGGGCGGAACCAAGGAGGCTCACTATCTCTTGATCAGCAAGTTGTTTTGCCATCACCGGCTCCACCGCCCATCTAAGGAACTCTTCCCGGTCTTTCCCTTCGGGATCGAGTACGGGGATTATAAGATCCCCGACCCGACCGGGGCGGCGAATGTCCGGGGAAAGCAGATGAATCCGGGCTGTCATCAACAGCCAGAACACCCTCCCCCTCAGACGGGGATCGGACATCATGGCCTGAATCTTTCCGGTAAGACGTCGCTCAGTGGGATGCACATCTGCTCCAGCGCCGCCAAACTGGGTGTCGGCTTCATCAACGAAGATAAGCACTTTCGCCAGTGAGTCAAGTACCCGCCGGAGACGCTCGAAAAGAACGTCGGTCTGACCGAACCATTGACTTCGAATGTTCTTCAAGACCAGAACTACCATATCAAGTTCGCTGGCCACCGCCTCGAAGATGAATGTCTTCCCGCTCCCGATCGGCCCGCAGATCGCGACTCCGGCCAGAGTATCCGGGCCGGTGGAACGGAAACGGGGGATGAGTTCCTTTCTGATAAATTCCTTGAGGTTATGAAACCCCACTACATCAGCCAAAGTGTGATGGGGTTTTTTAAACTCAACAATATCCTCACCGAGCTGGCGCTGAATATACTCTTCCACTTTCATAATAACATCGGATAGCATCAGAATCCCGCCCCGATGATAAGTTCCTTTCAGCAACTGCATCAGGGCATGAATAGATAAACCGGCTGTAAACCGGGCGAGCGCCTCCCGCGAGTCCCAGAGACAAAGCTTCCCACCGGCCGGCCGGCGAATGTCGAACCATTCTATGAAACACTCCCGCTGCGCCTGATCAGGGAATGGAATTCTGACCTCAATAATCTGCGGGAGAAGAGCCAGCCGGTGATTAATCATACTTCGTGACTCCGAAATCAGGACCACGGAGTCGCCGCCATTCATAAAACTTGGGTCCGAGAACCAATCCTGGCAGATGCTGACCCGGTGGCGATCGGCGTCAGAGAGCCGGCTGACCTCCCCTTCGGGGATAACCATATCAGCCGCTTCAACTAAGATAATCAAGTCCTCTTTCAGAGCCGGTTGCTCGGAAAAGACAGCCCGGGAACAGAGACAGAACTGCCGGAGAAGTTCTAGCGCAAGTGTGGGATTTCCAGCGGCCGCGCTAAGGTTGGCGGCGAAGGCCTTACTCATCACTTCCAGCTCAGCCTGAACTTTTCCGGAAGAGAGCATTGCCTCTATCGCCAGTCCATCGGCATCAAGTCCGGTCCTCCACTTGAGCCAGGCGTCACGAACTTTTTCCCGGTCGCGCGAACGGAGAAAACGGATCGGACCGTTAAGCTCATAGACAATGATTATCCGCTGCGGAACATTCCATTGCTCGGCAATAATATTCACCAGGGGCACGTATTCCACGCCGGCATCCGAGGGAACACAGAAGAGATCATGAATATTGCCGGTAAGAATCAGTGTCCGGGCCTGGCCGGAGTTGAGGATAGCCCCCGCCGATTTCAAAAATTCATATTGCGATGCTTTCATTTAAGCACTCCCTTCCCGGATCCCCTCCGGACCTCATCCCAGAAGCGGTTGAACTCCTGGCAGGATTGGAGCCGGCCGGGAAGAAACGCGGCTTCGCGGATTTCCTGACGCTGGCTGATAAAGGCGGCAAAATCCCTTGCTTCGTCAGGGAGATAAACCGGAGCTACCCGGTTGTATACTACCGTAGCGCCGGGGCATGAGGTAAAGCCGCTCTCTTTCCAGTTCCAATACTGAGATAATGCCGTGACCCGGTCACCTACGTAAATAGCTTCATTAAGCTCGTGAGTAACGATAAAGATTGTATACGGGGCCGACTCACCGCGCTGCCGGGCCTGACAATTCTCGAGATATAAAGTCAGGAGCATCCGCTGAAGTTCTTCCCGGGTTGCTTCATCCAGAGCGCCAAAAGGCTCATCAAGAAGCAGGATCTCCGGCTTCAGGATCAGCGCCTGTGCTACGGCAACCCTTTGTCTCATACCACCCGACATCTGATGCGGGTATTTATTTATAGCTGCTCCGAGTTTAAGTTTCTTAAGTAGCGTAGCTGCCTCGTCCAGGTGCTGCTTTCGTATCTTGCTCCACCGCAGACGGCGGGATAATCGAAAAGGAATCGAGGTCTGATCGAGCATGAGCCCTATCGCTACATTCTCCTGGGCAGTAAGAAAAGGGAAGATCGAATATTGCTGATAAACAATCCCCCGGTCACGCCCGGGTCCCTTTACCACCCGCCCCGTCTTCTCCCCGGATGCGGTCACGATCACCTCTCCTTCCCGGGGGGGATGTGTTCCCACAATTGAGCGTAAAAGCGTGGACTTCCCGCAGCCACTGGGCCCGACTAAAGAGACAATCTCTCCCCGTATGATTTTCAGATTGACGTCATGGAGGACCCGATTTGATCCGAACCGGTGAGAGATGCCCCGGCATTCCAGGACAATATCATTAGATAGGTCTTTCATCTTTTTCCCTGTACATACCATGGACAACAGATCTTCTGTATTAATCTAAGTCCATAATCTATAGCAAACCCAAAGGCCGCCAGGAGTGCCAGATAGAAATAAACCACATTCATGTTCAGCAGTCTTGACTGAAGCCTAATCCGGTAACCAAAACCAACATCTCCACAGACCATCTCCGCGGCGATCAGGAATACCATCGCCGGACCGATCTGGAGCCGAATAGTGTCAATTATCTGTGGTAGAATTGCTCGAACAATTATATTCCAGATAACTTCTCCGGTTGACGCGCCTATGGTATAGGCTTTATAGAGGAGTTCCGCCGGGACATCCCTGACCGAGAGATAGATGGATTGCGCCAGGATCGGCATGATGCCAAAGGCAATCATAGCTATATACATCTCCGTATCGGTCCCAACCAGAACAAAGAAAACGGCTAATGCCGCGGTTGGTGGTACCTTCGCCAGCAGAGATAGGGGGACTATGAAAAAAGCCTCTACGGTTGAGAAACATCCCATTAGAACGCCTAGAGTAAGTGCGCCTATTATGCCAACAAGCAATCCCAGGAAGAGTCGGGTACCGGTAGCCTCCATATCGACCAGAACCCATCGTTCTCCGGAACGGGGATTAACTTCCACGGCCTTTTTTACCCCATCCCCAATCTGGTTCCAGGTTGGGATGGTGGTATCATCGGGGTTTTTTTCATGCTGCCAGTTAGAGATAACCGTATAGGCGGCAAACATAATCAACACCGAAACCACCCCTAAAACCACAGTCGACCGTGTTTTAATCGGTTGTCGGAGCATTACGTTGGATTAATAGTTTGACTTAAGTTAAGCGATTGACGCGGATGAAATGCGCTAAGATTATAAGGTTACTTAGACAGAACCTCCTGGATATAGGTAGGATCAAAACGAAGATCCGCCTGAGGAGCCGCCTTCTTATCCCCGTAACCAATTGTCGGATCCCTGGGGACGATATCATGGTCGACACAGAATTTGGTGACTATTTTCATAATCTCTTTCGTTCTCTTGTCGGTAAGCACATCTATTCCCTGGGCCGGAGTGCTATAGAACTGGGTCTGCTCTACAACTTTTTTCATCGAGGCCAGATCAAGATGCGAAAACTTCTCTCCCAGCGCTATCAGAGTATCGTCCCGGGTCTTGGGATCGGACAGTCGGCGGTTAAGGGCGTAAAAAGTATCAATGATCGCCGCGGCAAAAGCCGGGCCCCCCGGCTTATTCAGGGTTTCCTGCGATACTACCACCATATCAATGATCTCTCCGGGGATTGTGGTTGAATCGAAGAGTACTTTCGCATCCTTGCGTTTGTTAAGAGTTTCGAGAACAAAAGGATTCCAGACAACAATAGCGTCAAAACCTTTCTTCTTTTGCTGCATAACGACCGCGGCGGCGGCGGGGTCCATATTGATGAATTTATAGTCCTTCTCCTTTTCACCAAGTATCTCAAGATTGCGAACAAAACAGTACTCCGAAACGGTTTTTGCTAAACCATAGACTTTCTTATCCCGGAGCTGTTTGACATCGGAGATATCACCGGAGACAATACAAGCATCGGCTCCGAAACTGGTTGAAGTAGGCAAGATAGCCACTGAAGTGCGGGAGAGGCTGGGATTCAGCACGTCCATGTTGGTAATGCATACCGCGTCACACCGGCCGGCACCGTACATTATCAGGCAGGGATCATAGTCGGCTTCCTTTAGTTCAATATCCACTCCCCACTTCTTTTCAATCGGGCCCATCTTCCCCTTCTTGCCGTCGATAAGCTTTACTTCATTAGCTACTCCAAAGGCACTCCACGAGGGATATTCGCTCCAGGCAAGTGAGAAGGTGGGGATCTCTTCCCCGGCACGTGCTGCTGTTCCTGTCCACGCGTTAAAAACCATGATAACCGCTATAATCGCCACTATAATGCTACCTTTGCTGCACATATTATTCATGGAATTACTCCTATTCCGGCAATGCCGGCCCTTTCTCCCTTTCAGGGGTGCCTTTCTGTTGAGTCGCGGGTTGCTCCGCGACTACTTCATCTAACCCTACCAGCGCGTCAAACTCGGCGTTAGCTCCTGTTTTTCGAGCATAATCGAGGAATTCTTCTTCCTGAGCCCGGGTATCGGTTCCCGCCAGTTCCTTGGAGATACGTGCCTCCGCTTTCACTTCCTCACGGAGCTGGCGCATCCGCTGCAATTCCGCGGCTGTGCCGTCATGGGCGATTCCCGACAGGGTATCAGCAATCTCCTTCTCCTGCTTGCCGGTGATCATATCAGCGACCGTATCGGCGGCCTCACCACGGACTTTCTCGATATCCCGCAGAAGACCCTGGAGTTGAATCTTATGTTCCTTGATCCGGTCGCCATAACCCGTGATATCCCCTTCCAGTTCTTCGATCCGGGCTTGTTTCTCGGCAAGGGTAGATATAAAATCATTATAGGCGGTAAGACACTTCAGGTATTCCTCGTCTTGCTGAGCAGCGGCACGATCGGCCCCCTGACTGAGTTTAGCCTTAACACGCTCTTTGCCTTTGGCTAATGCCCCGGCCTTAAGACGCTCCAGCCTCCCGATTTCCTCAGTCAGCTTTTTGACCTTGGTCATCTTGCTCTCCTGCTGGGCAATCAATCCTGAAACCGCTTGTTTATATTGCTGGATCCGGCTTGTCTTATCTCTCAGAATCTCGTCAAACTTCGCCCGCACTACATGAGGATTAGTATCCAGCGTCCGCCGGGCGGCGTTAAGTTGGCCGGTCAACAAGTAACCCACCGCTTTAATCCATCTGACCATTGCTCTTAACATAATCTCTGCCCTCCTTTTAAATTTGAGGCTATCAGGCTGCCTTTAGGTTGAATTGCGATAGAGTAACTTACTATAAATACCTATTTTCATAAATATATAAAGCTATATCCTCGACTTATAAAGCGACACCGCCGTCACTGAGTTCGCGGTCCAATGAATTCATTCGTTCTTTTACATGTCTGGCTACTTCCAGGTTTTGATCAAGCTCATCCCGAATCCGGGCGAGCCCTGAACTCTCCAAACCCTCATCACCATCAAAGCTCTTGATCCCGGCTAAAATCTTGCCAAGTTTCTTTATACTCTTGTCTACCTCCGCTATTATTCGTTCCCGTTGCTTCAGGATTGGCCGGCTGGCCCCGGGATTCGATGTTTTGCGCGCAGTATGCCAAAGTTCCAGGGTCCTAACAAGATATAGTATACACTGATTGAATAGGTCTTCCACTCCGGTAAGGATATCAAATGAGGATTGAGCATCACAGATATCCGTCAATGCTTCTCCTTCGTAGAAGGCCTTTACCAGTTCCCGCAGATCACGCAAACTATGCTCGGTACGGGGATCACCATCCGCGGAGAGACGGTGGTCAAGTTCATCAAGCTCCTTTTCCCGATCTTTTCGGGCATCTTCCTGCATCTCCTCAATCACCTCTTTTCCCAGTGATTCGCTCCCCAGCAGAAGTCTGGTAAAGAAGCCACCGACAGCTCCGAGGACACAAGCGATTCCCGCGAAGACGGCTAAGCCGGAAGAGATGCCCAGGGCCCAGATCGCCAGTATGGTGGATGCGCCCGCTAAAATCGGCAAAAGAGTAAGAGGACTGGAAAGCAGCCGGGCAAGAATTAATTTTCTTAACCTTGAATCAGATATCGTGCGCGCGGCAGGAATCGCAGATACTGCCTTTTTAGTTTCCATCATAGTAATTTAACTGAGAATATTTATTCAGTTAGCCGAGGAGAACTGCAAAATCTGAGTTCAATACGGCAGCTGGCCTAACTCAAAAGTAACCGACTGCGATAAACCTCCCCTCCCGGCCGGCGGTCCGGTAATCGCTTTTATCCGGCTTTGGACGACTCCCATCTCCATCAGATAATCTACCGCCGCGATGGCTCGTTCTTCCGCCAGATTCCGGTTAGCAATTGGGTCTCCTTCCGGCCGGGCATGGCCGATGACAGATAAATAGTACTGGGGCCAGGAGGTGAGTTTATGAGCCAATTCTTTCAAATCCCGTTTACTCTGGATATTAATTCTTGCCCGGCCGCGGGCGAAGCTAATCGGTTTCGCGCGGAGGCGCCCGACCGGGCTCAGAGACTCCCACTCCGCTTCAGATAGAGATCGGAGTTGGGCTGCCACACGCACCGGATCGAGATCACCGGTTTTCATGCCGACCCCTTCAATCAGACTGATCTTCTTTCCGGGATGAAAATCGCCGGCCTTGATCTCCTTAAGCAGATGGTCATAGTAGAGGGTATGCGTCATACCGGCAAGTGAATCGGGGGAGAGCACCCCGGTCTTGATCAGAACATCCGTGATATTAGCAATAATATCTTCCAGGTGTTGCCCTCCCCCGTTCCGGGACGGGATCAATCCGAAGTAGCTATAATTTTCCAGAGTGCTCTTCCACTCAATTCCCTGGACAAGCTTTTTCGCCTGCTCTCTGGAGAGGGTCTCGGATCCGGTCAGTTTTGCGTCATCAATAACCAGCGCCTCAAATCCTCCGGGGTTTTGCCGATAGGCATAAACCGCGCGGAGATACGCCTCCATCACTGCCCGAACAAGATCAGGATGGTCGCGGGTAAATTTACGCTCAGCAACCAAGACATCCACAATGTATCCCTTCAGCTTGGAGCTATCCAGCAATACATGAGACCCGGGTATCTCTAGCGCTCTTGAGACATAGGGCTCCCAGAGGGCGTAAGCCAGCTCGTCTTTCCGGTTGCCGGATTTAAACTTCCGGTAGACATCAGCAGCCCCATCAGCCTCGACCCACCACCGATCCGGAAGGTTGGGCAGATTAAAGTGGGCGATTACGGTCCGGGAGAGAAATTCGCTAGGAGATCGGGGAGTAAGGACAATCCGCGCGTTCGGATTGTTGAGATCTTCCAGACTGGCAACCGCGGTCTTATAGGAGACCAACGCGTCAGCTCCTTTCGTCTCATCGATTACCATGATAATAGTTCCCGGAAATTCACCCAGTTCCATCCCGGCTGTAATAAATGAGTCAATAGTGAATACCGCCATCTGGATGCTCCCGGACTGGAGGGCCTTCATCCGCGCCTTATAATCGGCTTTATCGTCCCGTATGATAAGTTTAATCCCCTCAGCCTTGAGCTGGTTCTCCACCAGGGGTGAACGAAAGAAACAATATCCGGAGAATGAATCGGCGGCGAGAGTAATTGTATGCCGGTAGCGCCTGGCTGAACTGGTCTTCTCCTCTAAATCCTTCTGGAAGTATGGAAGGATGAAGAACTTGGCAGCGACCGCCAGGACTCCCAGAATTATGAGCCAGACCGATGCCGCAACCAGACAGCCTTTAGCACCTCTTTTTCCCATTGCTCCGGTCTCCTTTTTTCCGATTCTCTATTCTCAACGTTTGGCAATAACTTTCCAAATTATTATAACTGCTATTAGCATGATAAAAAATAGCAAGACTATCGTGCCTATACCTTTGCTCTTACCACTCTGTTTTCGAAATGTGGTCTTCTTTGAGGGAGAACCCGGGCCTGCTTTACCCCCGATCGGATCATTGCCACTGATGGAGAGCGCACTTAACATAGCCGCGGCTGTCTCATCCGGGATGGCAGCGAGTTGGGAAAAGGCGTCCTCCCCGGCTATATCCGAACCGGTATCAGCCACCTCGGCGAAGACTTCGGCCACGGCTTTTTTCAGAGATGCCGGATCGTCGGCGCGACGGTAAGAATGAACCATGGTGGCAAGGGTATGCGTAGTCTTCATATCCACTCCTACCACATCAATAGTAATGCCACGCCCCACAACCTCAGGAACATATCGATCCACAAGATCCCTGTCTTGAGCTTCACCATCGGTTACGATCAGGAGTCGATAAGAACCGTATCCATGCTGGCGGGCTCGTTCGGCGAGGAGACGGTCAACTCCTTTCTTAATATACGCCCCCAGGGGAGTGCGACCGCCGGCTTGAGGCAAAGAGATCGCTTTGCTCAGCTTAGCATCGTCTCTCGGCCCCAATGGATATACCCAATCTTCATTAAGATTGGAACTACTGAATACCAGAAGCCCGATATGGGTATCCACCGGCACCTGTTTTAAGACCTCCTGGATCGCGACTTTAGCGGCATCCATCTTCTTCATCGAAGTACCCCGCATCTTATTCTTCATGGAGCCTGAGGCATCAAGAACAATGACAACATTGTTGCAATCATACTCAGAGCCGGAGGTTTTATCCGGCAGGACTGACAGAAGGGTTGCCAGGATCAGGGCCGTGTTGAAAATAAGGATAATTTTCCTTCTCATAATCTTCCTCTTCTTTAAAAATCGAAATCTGCGTTTGAAGCTGCTTCCGCCTCTACCCTGATAAGCCGGAATTCCACCCGCATATTTTGCTTAGCCTCCTCCATATTTTTAGGCTTAGCGATAAACGGCTCGCGGATACCGGCACCAACCGGCTGGATCTGGCTTTTATCTAAAGTAAGTCCTTTATTCTGGGCATAATTGATGATCGAGTCCCGAACTGCCCCGGCTCGCTTGCGTGAAAGGTTAAGCGCCGCCTGCATGGTCTGCCGGGGATTTATCCCGGAAGCGCCGTCAAATTGGCCGTCCTCAACGAGATCAACAACCGCAGTAGTATTGGCCAGGCTCAATGGCTTCCCCTGGAAAGAGTAGTGATAGTTGCCTCTCGTCCCGGATCGCTTGATAACGCCCTTCTTCAAACCGGCTTGAACTAAATTAAGCAGGGTCTTAGTAGGATCGGAATGGCCACGAATAGCGAATACGGCATTACCGTATTTGTCAGCCATCTCTACTACACGCTGATATTCCGCTCCATACTGAAGGGAACTGAATGTGTTCTGATTGGGCTCGAAGTTAATAGTGAATGATATGATGGTCCGGTCATCGAGACCGCCTCCGGCACTTAACAACTCAATCTCCTCTAAAACCGCCTCCGCTTTGAAGCGCTCTGCCTTTGTCATTTCGGTCTTGGTGAGGTATCCGATGAAAGCAGGTGAACTGTAATCAAGCCCCGAGGGGAAGAGGCCGGTTCTTACACCCGCGTAACCCCGATCTACCGCGAGATTCAGGGCTGACTCCTGAAAAGCATCAAAACCATGAAGACTCCCTTTCCCGGTAAAGAAGGCGACATTTCCGGGATAGCCGACGAATGTGCAGTCACAGAGTAGTCCATGCGCGTCTTCCTCCAGGGTAGGAATCACATCTTTGCCGTAGATATCCTGAGTCAGTTTGAGAAGTTTCATATACTTAGCCGAACCTTTGGCCTCATACTGCTTCTTAAGATCGATTACCTCCTCACAGCCTTTCAAGTAACCGGCCACGAACTTATCCACCAGCTTTCGGTTGGCATCGTAAAAGTCCTTCCGGCAGACGTAAACATCGGCGATAGAACGCGAAAGCTCAGCCGTGGAGATCAGGACCCGCGCCCCCTTAACTGTTCCTTCGGCTCCCGAACCGATGCTTTGCAGACCACCGCTGAGACCGATCATATCCGGGCTAATCACAAAACAAGCATCAATATTTTTATCTTTCCGGAATATCTCCGCCGGAGAGTTCGGCGTACCGGTCAGATCATCCTTCCAGATCACTTTGATGTCTTCCCATTTCAACTGTCCGGTCTTGAGAATGTCATCAAGCATACCCACATGCGGTCCCCCTTTCTGAAGAACGACCGTCTTTCCTTTGAGATCGTCTAGGGTTCGGATATTTTTCCGTACGACCATATGATCGCCGGCGGACCAGGTCATCTGAAGAATGACTACACCCTTAGTTCGGGGATTAGAACCAATTGCTTCGGAAGCCATCCCGATCATCCGGAAGGTACCTCTTAAGAAGGGGCTCTTACCTTCCATATAGTTGCGCACCTGTTGAACAAAATCATCCCCCGGCACAAGGTTAATATTAAGCCCCTTTTTAGAAAAGATCGAACCGGACTGAGTAGTCAACCCGCCATTGGCGTAGAAAGTGGCCATATCTCCACCCCAGGTAATAAAAGGCACTTCCAGGGGGGAGTTCTGTTTCACAGTCCCCACCTTGACCGGACCAACCATCTTCGAAAAACTCTCTTCAGCCTTCCCGGCCAGCGGGAAGATTCCGCTGAAGAGGAACACCAGAGTCATTATCAGCATTGTCTTTTTCACTCTCTCCTCCTTTTTAGGTTTATGGAAAATATTAATCAAAAAAAATATATTACTATATATATTATATATGAACACAAAAGCATATCAAGATTTATTCCGGGGAGCTGGAGACTTGACTTTCGCGGGAATTCACCAATTGATGCGATTCAACATGGGGAGAAAGAAAGGAAACGATAGCCGTAAACATTCGGTAAACCCAGTAGCTGTTCACATTTTAAGCTTTCGGCAAACTGATGGCTCCAATTGAAGAGAGGTTTTCTGATTCCTCGGGAATGCCTCCAGCACCTCGTCACGATGCTCTGCGTCGTGACGGAGCCGGTCCGGTACGTTCCCACGCAGAGCATGGGAACGAGGAGGCCAGAAAGTCAATGCCTCGAATTTTACCGGGTTTACCGAATGCTTACCGATAGCCTTATTCCTAATTTCCTTAAATTCCTTCGTGCCTGCGCGTTGAAGCGCTTTCAGCCGCCGCAGCTATGCTGCTATGGCGAAGAAGGCACGGCGCGCAAGCGTGAACACAGTCTACCCCGAAAAATTCGGGGTGCTCTTCGTGATTTAAAAAGGCTTTTCGAGGAGGCGCTAACTTGCTGCTTCGGAATTTTCAGCCAGAGGCTCTTGTCCGCCTATGGAGGAGATGCGCCTCTGGCGCACAATAAACGTTAGTAAAAAAGTAACCGCCCCGCATCTTGCGGGGGGATTCGACGGACTTTAACGATCTTTAACGTTTTTTCTTTTCAACGTCTTTATTTTTCAACGTTAGCGCCGAAGGCGCTAAGTTCAGGGTCAGCAATGGCGGTATTCTCAATCATGGGCTGGATCCTTAAAAGACAGGGCGATCTGAAGATCGCCGCGACAAGTACGGGGTGACGAGATTTTCTGAAAGCTTACCGAACCGGAACGGGGCTACTCGAGTACAATCCTGGCTTTTTCCTTGAGATAGTCCGCTATCCGGGCCGCCACACTGTTGTTGGTCCGGTTGTTGGTATAGCCATGTTCCTTGAGGATGGTGGCAATCTCCTTGACCAGTTCAATGCGATTGAGCGTAACCGCGGTATCGCTCGCCTCAGGTGGCGGGGCGGAAACGGGAGACTGAACACTCTCTCCGGGATCAATAACCACCGCGCTGTCCCACTTCGCCACGGTCTTCGGGCCGATGCCCTTGACCCGTCCGGCCAGGTCGGAGAGACTGGCAAAGGGACCTCCCGACTCGCGCGCGTCAATAATCGTCTGGGCCTTCTTGGCCCCAACCCCTTTGAGCCTCTGGAGTTCAGAACTGGAAGCAGAGTTGACATCAATCTCCTGAGCCCGGAGTTGCCCGACCCAGCAAAAAAGCACTGCCAGAACCATTAAAATAACTACCTTTCTCATAGCATCCTCCTTTATTATACTTATTTTGACGTTTAAGTTCTTCCAATATTCAAAAAAATTGATTTTGAGCGCTCATAATTTATCTTGAACTAAAAGAATATATTTGATACACACAACACAATTGTATTCCTTGAATTCGTAACTCTCTAAGATCGATAGATTTGAATATTTTAAAGACTAGGTAAGACTTAAATCAAGATTCAAAACTTTTGTTTTTTCGGAGAAAAAACAAAAGGGGCGAGGTAGCTCAGTCGGTAGAGCAGCGGACTGAAAATCCGCGTGTCGTCAGTTCGATTCTGACCCTCGCCACTAAAAAGATTCCCTTATAGGGAATCTTTTTACTATTACGTCACTTACAGGAGTTTAGATTATGAAAATATTAGTAACCGGCGGAGCCGGATATATAGGCAGCCACACCTGCCTGGAACTGTTACAGGCTGGACACGAAGTGGTGGTGGTGGACAACCTCTCCAACAGTAAGGAAGAATCGCTTAAAAGAATTCAGGAGATCAGCGGTAAAAGCCTTGAGTTTCACCGGGTGGATCTCCTCGATCGGGAAGCACTGGATCGGGTATTTGCTGACGCTGATATAGACGCGGTAATTCATTTCGCGGGCCTGAAAGCGGTCGGTGAGTCAGTTAAAATTCCTCTCAGTTATTACCATAATAATATCACCGGCACCTTGATCCTCTGCGAACTTATGGGGAAACACGGTGTGAAGAACCTGGTATTCAGCTCTTCCGCTACCGTCTACGGCGATCCGGCGACGGTTCCGATCACGGAAGACTTCCCGCTTGGCTCCACCAACCCCTACGGCCGGACCAAGTTGATGATCGAAGAAATTCTCCGGGACTGGCATGCCTCTGACAGTTCCTTGAATATCGCGCTCCTCCGCTATTTCAATCCGATCGGAGCTCATAAAAGCGGCCGGATCGGGGAAGACCCCAACGGAATCCCGAATAACCTTATCCCCTTTATCAGCCAGGTCGCGGTCGGGAAGTTATTGAAACTGAGAGTCTTTGGTAATGACTACCCCACCCCGGACGGAACCGGTGTGAGGGACTATATCCATGTCGTCGATCTGGCGATTGGTCACCTCCGGGCGCTGGAAAAATTGACCTCCAACCCGGGCGTTGTCACCTACAATCTCGGCACCGGGCGCGGCTACAGTGTACTGGAGATGGCCGCGGCTTTTGAAAAGGCCTGCGGAAAGAAGATACCCTATGAAATTGTTGAGCGCCGGCCGGGCGATATCGCGGAATGCTACGCCAACCCTGCCCTGGCCAACCAGGAACTGGGATGGTCCGCCAACCGGGAGGTAGAAGAAATGTGCGCCGACTCCTGGCGCTGGCAGTCCGGGAACCCGGAGGGATACTGATAAATGGGGAATGGGGAATAGGGAATAGTAGGGAAGAGCACGGAAGGCCGGGCGTTGCACCGTCCGACTTGTCCGACCCGTCCGACCCGTCCGATCAGCCTAATCCGACCGATCCGTCCGATTAATCAGTGGAGGAAAACCGCTGACCGGCTTCCTTTAACTTCGCGGTCAAAAACCGCATCCCATCCTCCACTGCCGGTGGAGAGCCGGCAAACCCCAATACAAGATCCCACCCCCCATCTACATTTCGCGGCAGACTGGAGAATGAGAGCTGGGGGTGGGCAGCGATAAATTCATCCATCAGATCGGCCAGATCCGCCTCCCTGCCATCCGGAAGAACCAGTGACCGGGCAACCCGCTCGGGGCCGGGATAGTAGTAGGTATCCAGAATCCATTCCATCATCGGTTCCGCCATCACCGGAAAGCCGGGGAGAAAGTATCCGTTGGCAATTGAAAAGCCGGGAACTTGATTGAATGGATTGGGGATGACCCGTGAACCATTGGGAAACTCGACCATCTTCAATCGATGTATAGTGGGGAGTTCTCCATAGTGTTTCTCCAGGATCGCCACCGCTTCTTCGTTATAAGCAAGTGTAGTTCCAACCGCCTCGGCTACGCAGCGCCGGGTATGATCATCCGGGGTAGCTCCAATCCCGCCACAGCAGAAGAACGGTTCCGGACGAGCCATTGCCCACTTTAGCTGTTCCCGGATCATCTCCGGATCATCGGCGATAATCAGTGTATATTTGAGAAGGAGATTTCGCTCCGCCAGAATATTCCGGGCATTCTCAAAATGCTGATCCCCCACTCTACCATCCAGGATCTCATTACCTATTATGATTAATCCAAAACCGAGGACTTGCTGTTTCATAATATTAAAGATGGTAATCAGTTATCAGTAAACAGTAATCAGTGCACCTGAGGCCAACTGATTACTGATTACTGATTACCGATTACTAATCACCGATTACTGATCACCGATTACTGATCACCGATTACTGATCACCGATTACTGATCACCGATTACTGATCACCGATCACTGATCACCGATTACTGATCACCGATTACTGATCACCGATTACTGATCACCGATCACTGATCACCGATCACTGATTACCTTTCTTAAAAGTCACTCTCAGAAGAACCGGGTTCATAGACATAAGCATCGGTCGGCATGAACATGGGATCCCCGGGAAAAAGGAACGAATCATATCCAATACAGCTCCGGTAAGACGGGAAGACCTGAACCCAATCTCCTATCAGCTTCTGATAGTATGTCTCGGACTCTTTAAGAACGGCTTCCTCTTTTACCGACTTTTTTATACTGCGAGCGAACCATGTACGATCATAATAATTGAGTTTAAGAGCAGTGAGTTCAACCGATCGGCTTACCTCCGGTTTCTCCAGCGAGTAGTTATTCATCTGACTCCCATCCGCCAGAAGATCGATCTCCGTACCCGGAGTCAACCAGTTTGTCTCCGCCATCTCCGAAGTTTCCCCTGCCTGGTAGGGGCGGCCGTATTTCCGGCTCAGGATAATCTGGAAGAGGGTATACTCCATGACACTCTTAGGCCTTACCACCTGGTACGTCCCTCTCCGTAATTTTCCATCCTCAAAATGATAGGTGATCTTCACCGGAATCTTCCCCAACAACTTACCATCATAAACAAGTTCATCCTCAGACGCGCCGTCGGCAAGACTCCCCTTCTTCTCTCCCTTCTCCACTTCCGCCCTATCAGTCCCCCAGGCTATACCTCTGAACCCCCCTCCTCCCTTATCCGCTTTATTGGCAGATACTGATTGATGAGTGGAAGCACAACCAAAGAGAAGCAACGAGATACTACCCAAAATAACCACAAAATATTTTTTCATATTTGACCTCATAAAATTTTAAGTTAGTGCCTTCGGCTCTAACTTAAATGTTAAAAATTACGGACGTTGAAAAATAAGGACGTTGAAGAAAAGAACGTTAAAAAGAACTTGGCGCTTTGCGCCAACTTCAGGTAGCCGCACCCTTCAGGGTGCGCAGGCTAAAGCCTGCGGCTACCTCTTTTTCAACATTTATTATGCGCCAGAGGCGCATCAGCCTCTGGCTGAAAATTACGAAACAGTAAATATATCAGAGTGGAGTAGGGCATTACAATAAATTAAAAGCCCGCCAAAAAACAGAGATAACCAACGACCAATCCAAACAAGAGATTAAATACCTTGATCATGGCAAAGTCCTTAATACTGACCGAGAGAAGGGGGAGCATCCCGTGGCCATCCTGAACTATTGAACTTGTCAATAATATCGAGAACGGGATAAACCCCTGGGAGAAAAGGACGACAAAGATCAGGTGGGGACCGGAATCCGGGATCAGACCGATAAGCGCCGCGGCAAGAAGAACCCAAGCCTGGTTGCGGGAGACAAGTCCGGCGATATCCAAATGCGCCTCACCCAGGTGGATAACCAATAGGGCTCCCATTGTCCAGAAGAATATTCTCAGGAGATGATTTTTCGCCGTATGTTCCCAGATATGAACCTCCAGAAAGTGATCGGGAACAGTAATGATAATAAAAAGGAGAAAGAGGAGAACCAGGCTGAGGGTTATTCTGATCCAGTTCCAGTCCGACGGTCCGATCCCCCCTGAGAAGACCCCGGAGATAAGGACCAGGCTGAGAACGATCAGAGCTGCCCGCTGGAGAGTGAGAGATTTTAGGTTATGCCTGAAGCCACTCCAGGACAAAAGAATCCTATCCGGACCGGTATGTACCTCCAGCTCATCACAGGCCTGACATGGCCTGAGATGAAGCACAACTGTCGCCTTATCGGCAATCCAGCCGGCCAGGATGCCGGCAGCGAAGAGAAGCACAAAGAGAAAAAGAGCACGGCCTGGAAAGAGAGCCAGCATAACAAAAGCCGCGTCACCCGAGGTAGATACCATGGTGGCCACAATCGCGCCGAAGGAGATAAAACCGTGAATGTAAAGAGATGCCGCCGCGAAAGCTCCCAGGCATCCCGGGGTCGCGCCCAGAAATGAACTCCCCAGATATTGCCGGAGGGGCCGGCCCCGGATAAAATGTTCCATCCGTCCCCGGGTGAAGACATTGAGGTAGTCCACCGCCACCATCATGGCGAAGACAAACCCGGTGATCATCAAAGAATGCTTGAGGACTTCGATAAACATAAAAGAAGTGCCTAAAGTGATCTAAAGTTAAAAGTGCCTAAAGTTCGCTAAAGTTTTCAGCCAGAGGCTGATCCGCCTCCGGCGGAAAGGAGTACTGGAGTGATGGAATGATGGAGTGTTGACGTGATGGAGTGATGAAGTATTGGGGACCCTGCAGCGGATGATATCCAGTATTCCATTACTCCAGTATTCCAACACTCCATTTTTCTTCCCCGTTAAACTTTATTATGAAGAAAATATTTTATATCCCCCCTGTACCCCTCCTTGATCAATTCTTCATCCAGTAGATGACCGAGGTATTTGACTACTTCATTTCTATGAAGGCCGAAAGTGGCGGAGAGGTCGGCCAGTGTGGCCGGGCGCCTCTCCAGGTAGGTAAGAATATCCGTGCTGATATCCTTATCCATCACCCCTTCCCGCTTCCCGCTAAAACCGGCTACTATTTCAACCGGGAGATTACCAATCCGTGCCTGGAGAATAGATCGAGCCCTTGTCATTTCCTCCGAATTAAGGGGATTGGCATCGGATTCAGCCGGGGGACGCGCCACTGTGTTCAATTGAACCTTATCCGGACGAATGACCGATATCCGGCGGGCGATCGCTTTCAACTCATCGTCAAAATCATTGATCCCTTTCAGCAGCATAACCTCCAGCCAGACTTGCCCGGGAAAGCCTGCGGTAAATTCCATGATTCCCTGGGTCAATCCCTCAAGATTAAGTCCTGTAACGGGACGATTGATTACCTGATATACCTCCTCGGTACCGGCATCCAGACTGGGAACTACCAGGTCAAGCTCATGTAATGCTTCTCTAACCTCCGCCTGGATAAGAGTTGTTCCGTTGGTAAGCAAAGCAACCGGGATCTTTGTTATTTTTTTTATAGCCGGGATCAAATCACCAATCCGGGAGTTAAGGGTCGGCTCACCGGAACCTGAGAGAGTGATATAATCAATCCGCCCGGGCTTTTTCAGAATCTCTTCCAGTTCCCGGAGAACCGTGTCTATTTGGATATACTCTCTCCTTTCCAGAGTCGTCTCCGGAGTCGGCCCCAGTTGACAGTAGATACAGTTTAAGCTGCAAATCTTAAAAGGAATAATATCAACCCCCAGCGAAAACCCCAGCCGCCGCGAAGGAACCGGCCCAAAAATATAATGTTTATCTTCCATTTTCTAATCCTTGTTAGACATATAAAGCATTGCTTTATATGTCTAATAAGAGCTTGAGTTTTGCCTTTTAGTTCTCTTGTTAGACATATATGACATTGCTTTATATGTCTAATTAGTATCTGGCCGAAAACCCCAACTATCATATAATTTGTCATTGTGAAGAATCCCGGTTGTATCAACCGGGAAAGCAATCTCTTCACAAACAAAACAGATTGCTTCGTCGTCCCTCCTCGCAATGATCTGATTTTTGGTTTTTCGGTCAGACACTAATTAGCTATTAATTGATTTACTTTGTTCCAGATATTTTTGATGGATTCGGTGACTTCTCCCTTGGAATACTCCACTACCGAGAGACCTTCCATCTGAGCGTCGGTTACTACCCGGTCATATTGGATCTCCCCTACTATCTCCGCCTGATACTCTCCAGCCATTGAAATAATCTTCTCGGCCTGCGCCCGGTTAAGATCCGCCTTATTGATAACCACACCGGAGGCTACACCGAAATGACGGGTCAGATCCAGGATCCGCTTCAGGTCATGGACTCCGGAGACGGTGGGCTCAGTCACGATCAGGGCATACGAGGCCCCGGTCAAAGAAGCTATTACCGGACAACCGGTTCCGGGAGACCCATCAATGATCACCTTATCAGATGATTCCGCCGAGGCCAGATCGACCGCTTTTTCCCGGACCACGGTCACCAGACGCCCCGAGTTCTCCTCGGCGATCCCCAGCTTGGCGTGGGTCATCGACTGGTTAAAGCGGGTGCGGGATACAAACCACTCCCCGTTAATCGCCGGCCTCGTAATGACCGCTTCCACCGGGCAGACCAGCGCGCAAACACCACAACCTTCACAGGCCAGCGGATCGATCCGATAAGTAACACTCTTCCCTTCTTCTCCCTCTTTGTCAATCGCTTTAAAACGGCACTTTTCAAAACACTGCCCGCAGCTAATGCACCGGTTCTGGTCGATCTTCGCGACCACGCCGCCACTGAAGAAACCTCTCTCCCTAACTTCTGGATTTAAAATCAGATGAAGATCGGCCGCGTCCACATCACAATCCGAGATTACGGATGACCCGGATAAAGCCGCAAAGGAAGCTGTCAGGGAAGTCTTTCCGGTGCCTCCTTTACCACTGATCACTACAAGTTCACGGGGACGGGGACCATCAGAGATTTCAGATAATTCCGGCAGGGATGGAGCCTGATCTTCGGTCTTATCAGATCCCGGGATCGGCTTCACCTTCCGCTCTTTTTCTACCTCAGATTCAATCCTGACGATAATCTCCTCAAAAAGAAGACGATACCTGGAGAGTTTCTCCACCACCAGATCACCGGAAGAATAAACCTCCGCGATCTCCCTATCATCAGGAATCTCCCCGATAACGGTAAGTTCCGCCTCCCGGCAATATACCTTAAGAGCATCGTCACGATACTCGGCCCGGTTTACCAGGACTACCGGTTCCTGTCCAATCTCCCGACACATCTCCACCGCCAGTTTCAAATCATTGATCCCGAATGGGGTAGGGTCGGTGACGAGTACAACCAGATCAGCATCCATGGCTGTCTCTACCGCCGAACAGGCGGTCCCGGGGGGAGAATCATTAATAGTTATATCAGGTCCGCTGAATTCCTTAACCCGGGAGATCAAACGGGGAGACATCCCTCCTTCTCCCGTCTCCAGAAGAGCGTAATGATAATCCATCGTTACACCTTCTTCCAGGGAATTTAACCGGGAACCATGGAGAAGATGACCTATCTTCTTCACCTTCTCAATTATGGCATTCTCGGGACATACAATCGTACAGGCACCGCAGACATGGCACAGTTCAGGGAAAATTATTACCTCTTTCGGTGTAACCGCGATCGCGTTATAGGTACAGGCTTTCGCGCAAAGCCCGCATTTCGTACACTTATCGGGATCCACGCTTACCGGAGAGAGGATCTCAATCGCCTCTTCTTTTTCAATTCGCGGTTTTAAAAAAAGGTGCCCGTTGGGCGCCTCAACGTCACAGTCCAGATAGGTAACCTCCCGACCCGCTGCCGACCAGATGGCGGCCAGATTGGTCGCTACCAGTGTTTTTCCAGTTCCTCCTTTGCCGGAGGCAATTGTTATATTCATCATATCATTATATCTTCTTCCAGACAGAGCTGAGTTTTCCATCCATGGTTAAAGGTTTATCACTTCTATCATCGATCTTGATGGTGGTCACCACCCGTTTAACATCCGGGCCGAAAGTCACCCGGTGCATCTCTTTGGCCAGATCGATGATAACATCCAAATCCCCCTCAATGACCGTGCCCATCGGCGTCAGTTCGTACTTTATCCCATGCGCGTTCTTAAGGACTCTTAACGCATCAGCAACAAAGTGACTGACCGAGGGGCTTTTTGTTCCCAGAGGAACAACACTGACTTCTATCATAGCCATGATATTAGTCCTCCTTTTTAAAAAAGTTATAAGTGCCTAAAGTGCCTTAAGTGCCTTAAGTTGTCGCTTCACCCGGGAAATGCCAAGCCAAAGCGCAACTTTAGGCACTTACAGATAAGGTGTAATCTTGGCAACCAGGACTTCCTTCGGTACTACCCCTACCTGCTGATCAACTATCTCTCCAGCCTTAAAGACCATCAGAGTGGGGATCGCCCGGATGCTGTATTGGCGTGAAACACCGGGAGCTTCATCAACATTTATCTTGCAGACCTTGAGTTTTCCCGCGTAGTCATCGGCCAGTTCTTCCACGATCGGAGAGACCATGTTACAGGGCCCACACCAGGGAGCCCAAAAATCAATCAATACGGGCAGTTCTGAATTTATAACCTCTGCTTCAAAGTTGGCGTCATTAACAATAATTTCCATTTTATTCTCCTTTTTTTAAGATTTTTCTCCGAAAAAACTTAAAGGTTTGAAATTTAATACATATCCACGATTAAATTTTTCATCGTGAATCAATCTTTCGAAAAACTTTTCCTGCAGGGAAAACCCCCCTCTTTCAATCTCCTTAATTATCTCCTCCAGAGATAATCGAGCGAAGTTAGAAAGAGGATAATCATCTTTATGATGCTTGGGATAAACAGAAAGCACACCTTCTTTTTTCAAGACCCGGTCAAATTCTGCTAATAATTTTTCTCTCCGATCCAGATAATGAAGGACATCATAAGCCAGGATAACATTAACGGATTGGTCCGGCAGATCGACTTTCAGTTCTCCATCAGTTATACACGTTTCAATATTGGATAACCCTTTCTCTTCCGCCTTTTCCCTCAACTGACTCAATTTATCGTTTTCCTTATCCAGAGCATAAACCCCACCCTTTTCTCCCACCACCTGCGCCGCCGGAATACTATAATAGCCTGAACTACAACCAAAATCCAGCACCCAATCTCCGGGTTTAAGTCCTATTTTTCTTAAAAAATTGGCTCCTTCGGCTTCCAGCCAGATTTCAACATCAGACTTCATGTTCATTAAAATGGGCAAGTTCCAGTCGAACAACTGAGACCGGCAGAGGATCCCACGCTGAAACCTGACATTTTTTTTTGCACCTTCTTACTCCCGCAATCCGGGCACTTTCTCGCCACTTTCTCCGCCGTCATCCCCTCTAAAAGATCAAAGAGATGACCACATTTCTCACATTGATAACTGTAAATCGGCATGGTTTATACTCCTTATTAAATATTGGAACGGTTAATAATCCACCAGTAGATTCCGTACACTTAACGCTGCCACCGTTCCCTCTCCGCAGGCAGCGGCTATCTGTCGGACATTTCCTGAACGGACATCACCCGCCGCGAAGATACTCGCTACCGAGGTCCGCATATTTACATCGGTCTTGATGAATCCTCCCTCATCCATCTCTATCACTCCCTCTAAAAATTCCGTATTGGGCTCGACTCCAACGAAGATGAATACCCCCTCTACCGCAATCGACTCATTCTTATCCGTCACTTTATTCTTAATGGATATTGACTCCACCTCATTATTCCCGTTTATGGAGATCGGTAATGAATCCATGACAAAAGTAACCTTATCGGTCTTCTCCAGTTCACCGACCACATACTTTTCACCCCGGAATTTATTCCGCCGGTGAATCAGGTAAACCCGGGAGACGAACTTGGTCAGGAATAATGCCTCCTCCAGAGCCGCGTTTCCCCCTCCAATAACCGCCACAATTCTATCCCGGTAGAGCGGCCCGTCACAGGTCGCGCAATATGATACTCCCTTCCCCAGAAACTCCTCTTCCCCCGGGACACCCAGTTTCCGGACCCGGCTGCCGGGGGCCACAATCAAACTCCTGGTTTGATAAACTTCTTTGGCGGTCTCAACCGAAATCATCTCTCCGGAGGGATCAACGCCTTTCACCTCTTCAATTTCCCTGATTCCGACGCCAAATTTCTGAGCCTGTTCCTTGAACCGGGCTCCTAACTCCATCCCGTTAATTCCCTCGGGGAAACCGGGATAATTCTCGATAACCCCGGTCATATTCAGCCAGCCGCCGCAGAGCATCTTATCCAGAAGTAAAGTACGAAGATTCTCCCGGGCGGTATATATTCCCGCCGTCAAACCACCCGGGCCGCCGCCGACAATTATTACATCGTAAATTCTTTCACTCATTTTCTTTCCTCATGTTTTCATCTGCTTAAGAGCTCGGCAGAGAGTATCCATGGTTTTAGGATCTTTCAAATAATAGCAGCGGTTCTTCCCTTCCGTCCGGCAGTCAACGATACCCGCCCAACGAAGAACCGAAAGATGCTGCGAGATATTGGCCTGCCGCATCTTGAGTCGGCCTTCAATGTCTCCGACACACCTATCTTCCTTGAGAAGTTCAGCTACTATCGTTAACCGGGTTTTATGACAGAGGGCTTTTAAGACCCGGCTCTCATTATCAAATTCTTTCTTCACAGTGGGGGCAATATATTCAATTATTCGAATATGTCAACAATTAAATTTTGCAAAAATTGCTGATTTGAATCCCCCAATTTAACCCCAGCATGGGATGGACAAATCCTCCTCCTCCCAGGGCAAGCAGCTTAAAGCCAAGCTCATCTTTCAACTCCATAATCTTCCGGGAAGCGTAATCGTAAGAATTTCCCGTCAATCTTAGATTATCGATCACACACTCCTGTGAGCCATCCACCCCCATCTGCAGAATTAACACCTCCGGTTGAAACTCCCTCAGCAAACCCGGAACCGCCTGAAATCAGGCGATAAATTCATCATCCCCGATTAATTCCGGGGAACGAATCTCCAACTGCTCCAGTAACCCCATTCTTCTGAACTCAGCCAGGGCTTTCGGATAGCGATTACCCCGCATCGGATGGCCGGTGCCGAAATCCAGGGCCTCGAAACCGGAATCGTAAAAAAACACCATTTTACTCATCAATCAACCTTTCCGGCTAATGCGGGATTCCCTTTATATGTAAAAGAAGGTGATCCCGGCTTTCCGAGCCGTTTAACCAGCCATAATCGGCATCCGCTTTAGCGTCCAGCTCCTGAAAATACGGCTTGAGATCAAGCAGCGGCGTTCCATCAAAAACATCCAGACCGGAAGTGAAGAGCTTATTCTCCTGCCTTTTAATAATCTTAACCACGCTGAGGCCGATAGGATTAGGCCGATGGGAGGAGCGGGAAGCAAATAATCCTACCTCCTCTTCAGACCAGGGGGATTGAACCTTAAGGGAAATCGGCCCACGGCGCTGATGAAGATAATAAAGCACATAAATATAGCGGAACTCCTCCAGCCGGTTGAGTCCCGTTTCGTAATCCGGATTAACTTCAATGATAAACTCCCCTTCATCATTTTCCCGGGGTTGATACGGAACAAAATTTTTATATGGAGTATGAATAGTCCCGATTTTCTTTAGATTGAAATTCGAGAGAATCTCTTTGGCTGCCGGAGGAGAAGATATATGTTTCCCTTCCTTCCGATTAGAAAGTTTATTAAGCGCACCCTCTATATGCCGGTTCATTTTTGCGGCTAACTTAATGGCTTCTTGTAATTCTTGCGCGCTGGCCTCCCATCCCTCCGCTTCCAATTGCTGGAGCCATTTTTCCAGTTCCGAGGCATGCTCCTGGTTATGCTTGATCCAGTAATCAAGAAGAAGACGGAACCTCTTCTTCCCCGTTTCTTCGCTTTTCTTTTGTGCCTTCTTATTCACGGTCCAGTATCACGTAATTATCAATAAAATCAATTTCCCGGATAAAACCATTTTTCACTTCTTTACTTTTCCCCATCAGATCTCGGACAATCAGGGACTCCCCCTTTCGGGTGATTTTGGTCACTTCCTCTATTAAAAGGTCCCCTTCTTCCCGACGGTTAAGATATGCTTTAGCTAGACACATTTTCATCTTCCTCCCTGGCGAATAAAGTATTACGACTCTTGGCCATCTTTTTCATTAATTCATTTAATACTTCTTTAATTTCCCCTCCCCGGAAAAATAATTTCACTCCTCTCTGCTCCAGCCTCTCCACTCCCCGCTTGCCAATGCGGGAAGAGATGATAACGGGACAATCCTTAAGCAACTCGTACACATCCAGAGTCTTTAAATGCTGGTTGGTAGAAACATAGGGGTTGACCCGAATTTCGATAAATCTGATCTTCCCCTTATACACCAACTCATAGATATAAAATCGCCGGGCGCGGCCCAACATCTTGGGAAATATGGTAAAACCATCGTCACTGGGAAAAGCAATTCTTATATTATTTTTTGAAATCTTTTTCTCCCGCGTAAATTGGCACTTCCAGCCAGTTTTCCGGGGGTGTCAAAGGACAGGCATAATCATTACTGTATGCGCACCAGGGATTATAGGCTTCATTAAAATCTAGTACCCACAACCCCTCATCCGTCTTATTTACATAGGGTTGAAGATCCAGATATCTTCCGGCGCCATGCGTCTCTTGCCCGCTGGTCGAATCCCGGAAAGGGAGAAATAACTGCTCTTCATAGACATTGCTTTTATAGATTTGCAGTACGCAGTTTTGACCTTTGATCATAAACCGGAATTCTCCCCATCTGATAAAATCCCGGATATTCCCTTTTGTATCTTCAATCCTTATATTTTCTTTATCCTGATGTTCGAAAGCTTCCAGTTCAAAACGATATTCCGGATCGGGGGGGTAATAATCAAGTCCCTTAAATGTCTCTCGGTATTCAAAGGACATCGGGGACTGATAACCCCTGAATAATATATCCTTATTCTTACGCTCTATCTCAACATGTTCCTTCCAAATTTCAATATCCATTATCAATCCTCCTTATTGATTAAGCCGGCGGGGCTCTTTCAGAGTACAACTTACGATAAAGCCGCCGACGGTAAGTATCGTGGTTATTATAAATAGTGTTTCATAGGAAAAATACTGGGTGATAACCCCCCCGATTATGGGGAAGATCACTATCGGCAGGGCCAATGTCCCTTTCAGGCCGATATAGGTCGGTCTATCTTTCGCAGGCGCTATATCTAAAAGAAAATTTGTACTGCCGATATTGCGGCCATTGATAAAGACTCCGACAGCCGCGAAGATGAGAATAAATAAAGCAGGATGCCGGACTGGTATTAATAAAGCCATCAGAGGGATAAGAAAACCGATCAGGGAGGTAAGAACAATAACGAGTTTATTCCCCTTAAAATCAGAGAGATGCGCCCAGATAATATTAGAGATCATTCCACCGGCCATCTGGATGGAAAGAAATATTCCCACCATCCCCAGTTCCATCTTCAGGACATTGCGGGCATAGAGTACATAGAAAGGCATGGCCAGGCTTCCACTGCCTACTATGATTTGAACTATGATAAATCTCCGAAAATTGTGATCTAATTTAAATATCCTGAAAGATTTTTTTAAAAAATCAGAAAAAGGCAGGCGCCGCTCATATACCTCATTAATCGGTTCTTTAACCGACCCCAGAGCCAGGTAAGATATACTGATAAATATAAAGCATAGGAAAAAAAGCAGCGAATAATTATTGGGAAAATCTATCGCTTTATTACTGAGAATATTCTTAACAATCCAGCCGGCGCCGACTGCCATTAATCCTCCTCCCAATTGGCGATAACCAAAAAACCGCCCTCTCAAATTAGAGGGAATTGTCTTGCCCCAGATGTCAAAGAAAGGAATAGCGGCGACACCACCCATAAAAGTAAATAAGGTAATAAAGAAGAAGAACGAAAAGACCACCAATATAGGATGAGAGAGCGCGAAGAAATAAGTTATCAGCGCTAAAGCCCCCCAGCATAATGCCCGAACAACAATAGCCGCGATTAAAAAAGGTTTTTTCCGAGCTCTGCTTTCTATTTTATGGGCGGTAATCAACTGGGGCAGCGCGCTCCCGATTCCCCCCAGTGGACCCATCAAGCTGGAGGAGAGCCCGATGAGAATTTTCGAGGTGGTGAAATTATCTAAAAATACCGGCAGGACAGTACTGACATTGCTGAAGGCGATGCCCCCGTTGTAAAATATCCCATGGAGCAATCCCATGGCAAAGTTCCAGCCATAACTTCGTAAATCCCTGTTTTTTACGTCCTTCATCCTGATCCCTCACGCCGCGCCCGGAGCAATCTTACATACCCAAAAAAATATAGAAACTCTTGAAAATCATTCAGTTTATTATTTATCAAAATCTGTTTCCAATCCCGACCGATGAAGTCAAACGCGTAAGGACACTCCATAAACCGAAAACCTGAACGCAGATACCAGGGCATCTGATCGAGGGAAAATTCATTGTAATCAAGGATGAAGAGCTGGCCGCTCTCTTTTAAGTAAAACCCGATCCGTTCAAGGAGTCTTTCCCGTTCCTGATGGGGAAGTCCATGCAAAACAAAAGAGATGAATATTTTATCAAACCGCGCCCGGAGGGGGAATTCCCGATCCAGGCGAGCCTGAATAATCCGGGCAGCAGGAAAACGGGCGCATTTTTTTCGGAATTTTCCTACCATGGCCCGGGAAATATCCATCCCGAGATAATTTCCCGACCCGGAAAGATAGGGCAGGATCAAACGAGCGTTTCGGCCGGTCCCGGCTCCCAGGTCGAGAACCCGGTCATCCGGCTCAATATTTATCTTTCGTACTACCTCAGCTATAAAAGATGCGTAACGCCCTCCGGTAATTATATTCAGAAAAAGATCGTAAAAAGGAACCTCCCAATCTCTCACCTCCACTTTTGATTCCGGATAAATCTTCTTCAATTTTATAATCCCTTCCAGGCACTCTGCTCCATGGCTAAAAACTCCTGGACTTCATTCGGATTCATCAAGGTAGTTTTTACTTCCACCTCCGCGCCCAGTTTCTCGACCGGTTCGCGAACTCTATTTATCAAACGGGATTCGATAGGGATACCGGCAGAGGGAAAAGCAAGAGTGATTGTAACACTATTCCCAATGACCGATATTTCTTTAACTATCCCCAATTCTACCAGACTGAGATCGATCGCCGGATGTTTCACCTGCTCCAATGCCTCACGAACTTCATCTTCGGATATATATGCCGTCATTTTAAACCTCCTTGCTTGAGTAATGCCAGCTCTTCTTCCAGGTCCTCCAGTTCCTGCATCAGAGTCGCCGGTACAGAATGGGCCGGCATCCGTTTTTCTAACTCTTTAATCTTATTTTCCAGATCGGTAATTTGATCCGGCCTGATTGTTTTCGACATCTTATTGAACTCCTTTCCCCATAATTTTTTTTTAAAAAAATATGTTTTAGCACTTGAACTATGTTTGTATGCATGTATATTATCTGTCATATTGAAAGTCAAGAAAGAAATTATTAAATCCAAGATGACCATACTCAGCCCAATACTCGAAGATTACCTGGAAGTTGTTCTTCGCTTTCAACGGGAAAAACATTTCGCCCGGGTCAGTGATATTTCCCGCACGCTGTCGGTGGGAAAATCAGCGGTCACGGCCGCGCTGAAAAGCCTGGCGGAAAAAGGTCTGGTTGATTACCGGTCTTACGAACCGGTCACTCTCTCGCGGAAAGGAGAACAATTAGCGGAACATATTCTTTTACGCCGTCGGATTATTCAGGATTTTCTAGAGAAAGTGCTGGCGGTTGATAAAAACAGCGCGGAAACAACCGCCTCTAAGATGGAACACGCGATAGACAAAGATATTCTCGATCGCTTTATCTGCCTGCTTGCTTTCATCTCCAGAGCCAGAATAAAAGGAAAAACTTTGCGGGAAGAGTTCATCCAGTTTAATAATAAAGGTATCGGAGACTGGAGCTGCCAGCAGTGTATTGATGACTATATGAAAGAGCTGGCAGGGGATGAAATTTGATACCACCTTGAATATTGGAGTCAAAAAATCATGATAAAGTGGATACACGATCAAAATTACTTTAATGAGATCCGGGAAAAGCATAAGGAGTACCTGGTACTTCTCTTCTGGGGAGATTTCTCCAGTCCAGCAAAGCGGGCTCTCTCTGAACTGGAACAATTTTCCCGGGATTATGCTGATATCCCGATCTACGCGGTGGATGTTTTGAAAATTAAAACTATTCACAAGGAATACGGCGTCCACAGCGTTCCCACTATCCTGGTGATCAAGAATGAGAAAGTAATCGGATTGTTGGAAGGGGTTGAGAGTGCCGCTTATTATGGCGTACAGATCGGGGGGGCAGCTCCGACTAAATTGGCGCGCCTGGCCAAAAAGAAAAAAAAGCGGGTCACAGTTTACAGTGGTCCCGGATGTCCGGCGTGTGGAACGGTAAAAGCATATCTGCGCCAGAATAGTATTGCTTTCAGGGAAGTGGATATTTCCCGGGATCAGGTAGCCGCGGAAAAGATAATCAAGCGAAGCGGTCAGCGGGCTATTCCTCAGATTGATATTAATGGCCGGCTGGTGGTGGGATTTGATAAACCTAAACTGGATAATCTGCTTGGAATACAGGCGGAAAGGAGTTAATGTTGAAAATAATACCGATTAACGGTCAGATATTGCTGAAGCCGGCGGAACCGACCGAAAAGACCACCGGAGGAATTTTTCTTCCGGAAAGCGGCCAGGAGAAACCGCAGGAAGGGGAGGTCATTGCGGTAGCGGAAGATGCGACCGAAGAGGTTGCCGTAGGGGACCGGGTGATTTACAAGAAATACAGCGGCACCGAGGTCTCCATGAATGATGAAGATTATATCCTCCTCACCGCGGATGATCTGCTGCTTAAGTACATGGCTGTTGACGAAATCCCCGAATAGATAAAAAAAGCAAGATGGAAAAATGGTCGGAAAATGAGAAAGACCGCACCCACCCGGGGAGAGATTTTCTATATCTATTTATCCTGCTTTTTATTATTTGGATCGCTCTCACCTCGAGTTTTACCTGGCAGGAACTCTCTACCGGCATCATAATCAGTCTTGTGCTTTCTTTATTCTTGTACCGGAGGTACAGCGATCTGGGGTTACCCCCCCTGGAGGGCAGGAGGGTTGCCTTCTTTTTTATCTATCTCCTGGTACTGTTCAAAGAGATCATTAAGGCCAACCTTGATGTCGCCTATCGGATTCTCCATCCTAAAATGCCAATAAAACCGGGGATTGTGATCATTAAGACTGAATTAAAGCAGGACCTGGCCAAGATGATTTTAGCCAACTCCATTACCTTAACTCCCGGAACATTTACCCTTGATATACTGGGAGATAATCTTCTTATCCATTGGATAAATGTAAAGACGGAAGATGTAGACGAGGCGACAAAAATTATCGGAGAGAAATTCGAAAAGTATCTGAGGAAAATATTTGAATGAATGAGATTATCTTTCTTGTCATCATAGGAGCAGCTATTTTTCTTTGCCTTTTAAGGATGATAAAAGGGCCCACCGCTCCCGATAGAGCGGTAGCAGTAGATACAATTTCCACAATTACCACTGCCCTTTTAGTTCTTTTAGGCTTTATCTTTAAAAGGTATGTTTATCTGGATGTGGCTCTGGTTTACGCCCTATTAACCTTTATCGGATCGGTAGCTATTGCCAGGTTTCTGGAGAGAGGTATTTAAATGCATTTAATAGGAATGATTATTACCGGAATTGGAGTGATTTTTCTTTTTTTAGGAAGCCTGGGGATATTCAGGCTCCCCGATGTATATAATAGACTCCAGGCAGGGACAAAATGCACTACCTTAGGGGCCTTCTTTACCATTCTGGGAGTAGGGATAATGGAACCGGCCTGGTTTCTGAAGACGCTGCTCATTGCTTTCTTTATCCTTCTTACCAATCCTATCTCCAACCATGCCCTGGGAAGAGCAAGTTGCAAAAGCAAGGTTCCTCTCTGTGATAAAAGTGTTGTGGATAAGACCAAAGAGTTCAAAGAATGTCATAAACCGATTTATGAATAAATCGGTTTAGAGAGATTAGGGGAAAAATATGATCTGGCTGGCAACTGTTCTCATCTGTCTGATGCTGGTCGCGGCGATTACGGCCGCGATCTTTAAGGACCTGCTAAGCGCCGTTATCGCCTCCTGTCTGGTCAGCTTAATCGCCGCCATTCTATTTTACCTGCTCCAGGCCCCGGATGTGGCGATGGCCGAAGCCGCTATCGGGGCGGCCCTGGTAACTGCTATCTTTGTCATTGCCATTATAAGAACACGAAGGTACGAAGAATGAGAAAAATCATCGGTCTTATTCTTCTAATTATTATAGCGGTGGGGCTCGGCCTGGCCCTGGTCAGGATTCCCTTTGGAACGTCTAAAAGCAGGTTGGGTGAGTACTACATCCGGGAAGGAAGAAAAGAGACCGGGGCAACCAATATTGTCACCTCGGTAGTGGTCAACTACCGAGGCTTCGATACGTTGGGGGAAGTGACCATCCTCTTCACCGCCGCCCTGGGCGTGGGGGCCGTGCTGAGCATTGGGCGGAAAAGGAAGAATAATATAAAGCACCAGCCGGCCAGCCTGATTCTGCGCACCGGGTGCCGTTTTCTCTTTCCCCTGATCCTTCTGGTCGGCGCCTACATTTTTATCCACGGACATCTTACCCCCGGAGGCGGTTTTCAGGGCGGGGCAGTTGTGGCTTCGGCCTTTCTCTTGATCTATCTCGGCTGCCGGGAGATAAGAATCAGCGAGAAAGGTACGAAGGCAGTCGAATCGCTGGCCGGTCTGGTCTTCGTGGCGGTGGGATTGGTGGGCCTGGCTGTGAGCGGTTATTTTCTCTTTAATTTCCTGCCGAAAGGAATTTCAGGCAGACTGTTCAGCGCCGGCGTTATCCCCGTTATCTATATCGCCATCGGGTTCAAGGTTGGCTCGGAGCTAGCCGGAATTATCGATGCCCTGGTGGAGGAAACGGAGTGAGCTTTTTACATAACTACATTTATTACTTCGGGGCCTTCGGACTTATCTTCATCGGGCTTTATATTATCCTGGTAAAACGCAACCTGATCAAGATCATCATCGGCCTCAGCATCCTGGAGACAGGCGTTAACCTCTTTCTCGTCTCCATCGGTTACATCAGCTCGGGAACCGCCCCCATCTTTTCCAGACCGGAAGTGGAAGCGGCTCGCATGGTGGACCCGGTACCCCAGGCTCTGGTTCTCACGGCCATTGTTATCGGAGTGGCGGTCCTGGCCCTGGCCCTTTCTTTAACCATCCGGGTGTACCGTCATTTCGGCACCCTGAATCTGAGGAAGATCAAGGAGCAGAGATGGTAAATCCCATCCTCTTGATCGCGGTTCCACTGGGTCTGGCCTTCGCCCTGCCCCTCTTCGGCCTTCTCTCCAAAAAACTGGTAAAATACATCCCCGTCCTTGCCCTCCTCTTTAACTTAGTGGTTTCCTTGATCCTCCTGCCCCGGGTTCTGGAACGGCCGATTCAGGTCTTTATCGGCGGTTTTTCCCCTCCCTTCTGTATTAACCTGGTAGCGGGCCCGGTGGGAATTATCTTTGCCGCCCTGATCTCCCTGGTAGGACTTCTGGTCTCTGTATATTCCATAGACTACATAAGGGAAGGACCCCGGGAGAAATACCACGTACTCTATCTCCTGCTTCTCACCGGAGCGACTGGTGTAGTCCTTACCGGCGACATCTTCAATCTCTTTGTCTTCTTTGAAATTCTCTGCATCTCTTCCTACGCCCTGGTGGCTTACCCGGGCGATAAGCCAGCTATCGAGTCAGCGATCAAATACCTGATCCAGGGAGCCGTGGGATCCAGTCTGGCGCTGATCGGTGTGGGCCTGTTGTATGGTCTCTTCGGAACTCTCAATATGGCCGATATCGCCGGGCGGATAACTTCGGTCAAGCCGATATCGGTCTTCGTTCCCCTGGCCCTGATGATCACGGGGTTCGGAGTGGAGGCGGCCATCTTTCCCCTCAACTCCTGGCTGCCCGACGCCCACTCATCCGCCCCCTCATCCATCAGCGCTATCTTATCCGGAATTGCCATTGAAGTAGGTCTTTACGCGGTCGTCAGGGTTACATTTACTGTATTTGGAGCCTCAAGTATCTTTATGTTTCTAACATTTTTAGGAATTTTGACTCTGCTGATAGGTGAGATGTGCGCCTTCAGCCAAACCAACATCAAGAGGATGCTGGCCTATTCCAGCATCGGTCAGATCGGTTTAATCCTGTTTGCCCTGACTATAGCTACCCCCTATGGAGTAACCGGCGGTCTGTTTCAGTTAATAAGTCATACCCTGGCCAAAGCTCTGCTCTTTCTATCCGCGGGATATATGATCTACCGCGCGGGCTCGATGGATATTTCTACTTTTAAAGGAATGGGGAAGAAGATGCCTTTGACTTCTTTAGCCTTTACCATCGGAGCATTCTCGCTGGTGGGGTTGCCGCCTTTCGCGGGATTCCCCGGCAAATTCTTAATTGTCCGGGCCGCCCTGGCTGAAGAGACGACCTTATTCACCGTACTTATCGGACTTGCCCTGTTGGGCACGGTAATTGAAGGGGCATATTTTTTCCGGGTAGTGCAGATTATATATTTTAAAGAAGGAACTGCCGGCCGGAGAAAAGAAGCCCCTCTTGCCGCCCTGATACCTATCTTCATATTAATGACCCTGATTATAGTTATAGGAATATATCCCGGCCTGGTAACCACTCTTTTAAACTCGGCTGCTTCAGAGCTTTTGAACAGGTTCGGATATATCAGGAGTGTTTTAGGATGAGTTTAGAGTTTTTACTCATAATTGCTTTTGGGGGCGCGCTGCTGACTTATCTTTCCGGAAAGATCTCTTTCATATTGCGGGATTTCCTGGCTGTTCTTATCTCCTGTATTCTGGTAGCTCTGGTCGCTTCTCTTTATGGCGGATCCTCCGGAAAAACCTTTTATCCGGGATTTCTCGGTCTACCTCTTATCTTAAGATTGAATATGCTCTCCTGGTTTTTTGCCATTACTATAACTGTAATCGGGGCGCTCTCTATTATCTTCTCTTTAAGTTATATCCGGGGGAGGGAAAAAACTTGCTTCTACTACCTGATGATGCTCCTGGTAAATGCCGCCATGCTGGGGATTGTGTTATCAGGGGATTTAATTTCTTTCTATATCTTCTGGGAGATTATGTCCTGGTCGGCATTTTTGCTGATATGCTACAACAGGGGGCCGGCTCTGGCAGCGGGAATGAAATACATCATTATGTCCATCGTCGGTTCGGTGGCAATGCTCATGGCAATATTATCGCTTTATACTACTTATGGAACTTTAACTATTTCAGAACTCGGCCCTCTTATCAGTTCCGCCTCTTCCGGCTATATTATATTTATCTTAATTCTTTTCTTTATCGCTTTCGGGATAAAGAACGCGGTATGGCCATTTCATACCTGGCTGCCTCCCGCTCATTCGGAAGCGCCATCTCCTTTTTCAGCCGTGCTTTCCGGGATATTAGTCAGAATGGGGATGTACGGATTCCTTCTGATTATCTTTACTGTGGTGGGATTGAAAATATTTGTCGGTCTGGGAAATAATAACTTCCATTATATTCTTGCCTGGATAGGAGCCATAAATATCGTGGTTCCCACCTTCATCGCTATGCTGCAAAATGACTCCAAAAGATTATTAGCCTGGCACGGAGTGGGACAGGGAGGATATATGGTTCTGGGAATCGCTATGGGGAGCAGCCTAGGAGTAGCCGGCGGCATCTTTCATATTGTGAACCATACTTCATATATCGCGCTGCTCTTTTTAGTTGTGGGAGCGGTGGAATATCGAACCGGGGGAGTCCGGGATTTAAATTCGCTCGGTGGTTTGATAAAGAAAATGCCTGTCACTTTTATCGGGGCATTAATAGGCGCCTGCGGACTCATCGGCCTGCCTTTAACCAATGGGTTTGTATCTAAATGGATGATCTATAATACCTTAATTCTTAATAAACATCCTTTTCTGGCTTTCGCGGCGCTGGTGGGGACCTGGGGAACTATTCTTTCGCTTTATAAGTTTCTGCATAATGTCTTCCTCGGTCAACTGCCACAGAGATATCAACAGGTAAAGGAAGTGCCTTTCAGTATGAAATTTCCTTTAATTATACTCAGCCTGATTATTATTATATTCGGCATCCTTCCCGGAATTCCGCTCAGGGTCATCAACTCCATCATTGTCTCGTTCGGTTTAAAGTCCCTGAACCTGACCATCTGGGGGATCGCCTCGGAGACAGGAACTCTTAATACGCTCAATATCTTTGCCGCCTTATTTATATCCGGAATCATTGCCTGGCTGGTCTTCAAAGCCGCGCGAAAGCCGGTTCCGGTTGCCCAGGAAGATAACTACGCCGCCGGAGCGGCTATCCCGAAGGATAAATACAATTACACGGTAGATTTCTACAGTCCTCTTTTCGGGATGATAAAACCGTATCTCCGGGATTTTATAGATAAGTTCTATCTGAAACTCGCGTACTGGACCGAGAGGTTATCTGCTAAAATACGCCGTATCTATAGCGGAGACGTCGGTGACTATGTCATGTATATCATCCTTTTTCTGGCAGTGTTGATCTTTGTCCAACTGAAATGGAGCCTGTGGTAGAGAATAATGGAGTATTGGAGTAATGGAATATTGGAGTATTGGAGTAATGGAATATTGGAGTATTGGAGTAATGGGGCTCAAGATCACGGCATGCCCGGCGAATTCCAACACTCCAGTACTCCACCATTCCAGTACTCCATATATAACAGCTTCTTGTTCTTTGCGATAATATAGGTCATAAAATGACAGAGAATCTGAATATAACTGGATTCATCCTCTCGCCGTTTCTGGCGCTGCTCATCGGCATATTTTTTCTGGGCCTGGCCCGAAAGGTGATAGCCAGAATCCAATGGCGCTACGGCCCCCCCCTCATCCAGCCGGTGATCGATATCATCAGGCTCTTCAGCCAGAGGAGCGTCAGTCACGGGCATCTCTTCAACCTGGGGATCGTCATCTCGCTCGCCGGCTCGTTTGCGGTGATCCTGTTTTTACCCTTCGGAAGGATCTGCCCCTTAAGCGGTTCGGGGGGAATACTGGTGATTTTGTACCTGATGCTATTAGCCCCGCTCGGTATCGCCTTGAGCGGAGGGGAGGCGGCCAACCCCAATACCAGTATCGGGATCTCCCGCAAGCTCATCCTGGCCCTCGGCTACGAGGTCCCCCTCCTTCTCATCTTTCTGGCGGTGATGAATCATTACGAGACTATATCTCTGATAACAATTGTAGAGCGCCAGCAGAGCGCGGGCTGGTCTCTCTTCTCTCTCTCTCTCCTCCTCTCCGGGATCGCCTATTTATTGATTCTTCCGGCCATACTGGAGCTCCGACCCTTTGAGGTTATAAAGGCGCCGCAAGAGATTTCATCGGGCCCAATAGTTGAATACGGCGGGCAGTTTCTCGCCCTGGCCATGATTCAGCACGCCCTGACCATCTTTATCGGCATCGCCCTCTTCGTAAACCTCTTCCTGGGCGGTGCAGGCAATCCGTTCATCTTCTTCGTCAAGATGCTGGTGGTTTTCCTGATTAACCTTTTCATCAACGCGGTCTTTCCCCGGATGAGAATCGAGCAGGCGGTTAAATACTTATGGAGATGGCCGACTTTATTAGCTCTTACAGGTTTGATTGTTAGTATGATAACGTAATATTAAAAGGTTTTTGATAGTTATGAATAATTTAGGAACACATGTATTGCCATAGCTATGAATGAGTTATCGGAATCGTCCGTATATAGAAATAAAATTATGCATGAGATAAAGTACACGCCAATCGGAATCTTTTCAATTAAGGCATAGTTAGTTAGGTAAAATGGACCGCAATCAACTGATAAAATGGTTTAAAGAGCCGGGACGGATGGCCCATAAGTATTCGCTGCACGTTATTTACTTCTGCACCGGCTGCGGGATTATCGAGATTCCCCCCTCCATCACGGCCCGCTGGGACGCGGAGAGATTTGGTATAATCCCCGTCGCCACTCCCCGGCAGGCCAATCTATTTCTGATCACCGGCTATGTCTCATTAAAGACATTGAAGCCGATCATCAGGACCTACGAACAGATGCCGGAGCCGAAGTTCACGGTTGGTTTCGGCTCCTGCCCCATCAACGGAGGGATGTACTGGGATTCGTACAACACTATCAAGCATCTGGATAAGTACATCCCCATCGACGGCTGGATCGCCGGCTGCATGCCCCGGCCGGAGGCCATCTTCGTCGCCGTCACCCACCTCTGGACGCTGATCGACAAGGAGATGGCGGACGGATACAAGAGATACCGGAAAAATTACAGATACTATCGCGCCAACCAGGAGCAACTCTACGGCAAGCTGGACTGGCCCCCGCTCTTCCCGATTGAGGATGAAAAATGAGTAATTCGATTAAGGAAAACCTAATATCTTCCTTCCCCGACATTCAGGTAGAAGTTCCCGAAAAGGACAGGCTGAAGATCAACGCCGAAAAAGAGGAGGTCATCTCCATCCTGAGTTATCTGAAGAATAAAAGATACGGCCACCTGGCATTGATATCGTGCGTGGACTGGATGGAAGAAAAAGAGTTTGAGCTTATCTATATCCTTTCCGCCTACCTGGCCCGGGATGATGAATATACGGATCGGGAGAGGCTGAACATCATAATAAAGACCCGGATTCCCCGGGATAACCCGGAGTTTCTTTCGGTCATCCCCGTGTATGAGAACGCCGAGCCTTACGAACGAGAGATTCACGAACTCTTCGGCATTATCTTCTCGGGACATCCGAGGCTGATACCGCTCTTTCTGGAAAGGGAATACGAGATCCCGCCCTTCCGGAAGGACTTCGATAACCGGCAGTATGTAAAGGATGTATTCGATAAAATCCCATCCGTGTTATGAGAGAACTGGAACTATATTTCGGCCCCCAGCATCTGGGGATGGTGGGAAACTTCAGCATCACGCTGAAGGTGGAGGGAGACCGTATCCGGGAAGCGACCGCCAATCCCGGTTATCTGCACCGCGGGTTTGAGAAGCTGATGGAGTACCGGACCTGGATCCAGAACTTCCCCCTGGTCTGCCGGATAAACGTGGTGGAGCCGGATCATATGGAGTTGATGTACGCGATGGCGGTCGAGAAACTGGCCAACCTCGAAGTCCCAGAACGGGCCCAATACATAAGAAGTATCTTCCTTGAACTCTCCCGGGTAGCGTCCCATCTCTTCGGTCTCTGGGCCTATGCCAATATGCTGGGATTCGATACGGTGGCGCAGTGGGCCATGTACCATCGCGATCTGGTTCTGGACCTTTTCGAGGAACTGACCGGCGGCCGGGTATATCATATTTATATCTGGCCCGGCGGCGTGAGGCGTGACTTCCCGGAAGGTTTCCAGGAAAAAATTGTAAATACCCTTCACTCTATCGGCGGCTGCGTGCCGGACTATGACGACATTTTTTTCAACAACCGGCTCTTCTCCGAGCGGGCAAAAGGAATTGGGAAAGTCACGCGGGAAGAGGCTATGGCCCTGGGCGCCACGGGCCAGGTCCTACGGGCCACCGGGATGAAATACGATATCCGGAAGGTGGAACCCTACGCCGCCTACCACCAGGTCCCCTGGGAGGTCCCGATCAGGGAGGAGGGCGACGCTTACTCGCGGATTTGGGTAATCCGGGACGAGATGATCGAGAGCGTCCATATGATCTTCAAGCTGCTGGATAAGATGCCGGAGGGAAAGGTCTTCAACCGGACTCCCAACCCCTTCAAGTGGAAGATACCCGCGGGGGAGGCTTATGTCCGGTGTGAATCCTCCCGCGGTGAACTCGGGCTCTACCTGGTCAGCGACGGGGGGGATAAACCCTACCGGGTTCACTTCCGGACCCCCTCCTACCCCCATGGCCTGACCGTCCTGGAAAAGGTCTTGAAAGGTGAGAGCATCGCCGACGTGGGAAATATTATGATCAGCCTCTACGTGGTGGCCCCGGAGATAGACAGGTGAGCAGGAGATCAGAATATCAGGAGATCAGGGGATCAGGGGATCAGGGAATCAGGAATCAGGGGATCAGGAATCAGGGGATCAGGGAATCAGGAGTGCCAAGTTGAAAGTGCCTTCCGCCTTCGCTCGAAGAGCTTCGGCGGATAAAAAAGTTTGAAATGAGCAACTAACCTCGCTGGCGGGCGGGACTTTCCTCAGTTGGATCAGTCCAATCGGTCGGATCCGACTGATCCGTCTGAAAAAAACGCCCTACCGGCGGCGATAAGCAGCGGTATTCGCGTAATCGTGTATTAACAATAACAAATGACCAATGAAAACAGGAAGTATCTTCAGTCCATTTAAAGCCGTTAAATATCTCTTCAAGAAGCCGAAGACCCTGCGGTATCCCTTTGAGCCGAAGGAAACCGCGCTCAGGTACCGGGGATTTCATCTTAATGACTGGGACCGGTGCACCGGCTGCGGGAACTGCGCCGATATATGTCCCAATGAAGCCATTACCATGGTGGAGATCCCGGACCTGGAATCCAAACCTGAGAAAAGGATAAACCCTGTTAGAAATAAGACGCCACAGGCGTCTGCCGCACCTTCGGTGCGGATTTCTAACGGGGTAAAGAATGAACGACCCCAACTGGACTACGGAAGGTGCTGCTTCTGCGGGCTCTGCGTGGACATCTGCCCCCCCGGTTCTCTGAGACTCTCCCGAGACTATCTCCATATCCATTTCGATACGGATACTTTTGTCTTTATTCCGAAGGATGAAAAGTCGGACGAAAAAACATTCCTGCCTGAAGAAAAATATTCCATCCTGAAGGCCAGCCTCTCGCACCGCCGGGAAGATTACGAGGGGTTCGCGCCCGATCTTGAATACGCCCTCTTCGACCCGGAAAGGGTTCCTATGCCCCAGGTACCTCTCGATGAGAGAAAGTTTTCCTTCATCGAGCAAGTCACCGGCTACAATAAAGAAGAGGCCATGAAAGAGGCCTCCCGGTGCCTGGAATGTAAGCTCTGCGAGGAGGCCTGCCCGGCCCACCTCAAAATCTCCGATTATATTCACGCCATCTACGAAGATAAACCCGAAGAAGCCCTGAAGAAGATATTCGAGGACAACCCTATTCCGGCCATCTGCGGGCGCGTCTGCATGAAGCCCTGCGAGGACGCCTGCTCTTTAAGCATAAGAGGAGAGGCATTATCCATCCGGTGGCTGAAGAGGTATGTGGCCGATACGATAAAGGATTACCAGGAGGCGCTGGAGTTGCATCCGCGGCTCTCTACCGGAAGGAGGATAGCTATTATCGGAGCGGGACCGAGCGGATTATCAGTGGCCTACTTCCTGACTCTGAAGGGGCATAAGTGTGTAATCTATGACGAACTGCCCGGGGGAGGCGGCGTGATGCGGGTAGGTCCCCCGCCCTACCGCCTGCCTCTCGAGAGCATAGATAAGGACGTGGATTATATCGCGTCTCTGGGCGTCGAGTTCCGTTTCAATACCAGGGTAGGCGAGCAGATTCAGTTTCAGGAGCTGCAAAACGAATACGACGCCGTTTACCTGTCCATCGGGACCACCGTCAGCCGCTCCACCAGAGTAAAGAACGCGGAAAAGTGTGAGCTGGCCCTTAACTTCCTGAGAGAAAACAAGATCGGGCAACCACGCCGGGTGGGGAAAGAGGTCATCGTCATCGGGGGCGGAAACGTGGCCATGGATGTTGCCCGCGAGGCCCTCAGGCTTCAGAACATGCAGTATCCGGGAGAAGAAGTGGTTACTAAAACGGTTTCGCTGGAGGACTGGGATGAACTGCCGGCCACGGAGGAGGATATCGAAGAGGCGAAAGAAGAGGGCGTAGAGTTCAATCCCGCCTGGGGACCGAAAGAAGTGGTTCTAAATGACGAGGGAAATATAAAAGGGCTTCTCTGCCTGAAGGTCGCGTCCGTCTTCGACCAGCAAGGACGATTCGCCCCCAATTTCAAAAAAGAGGAAGAGATGTTTTTAGAAGGGGATATGATTATCGAGGCCATCGGTCAGGCTCCGGACTTTTCGTTTATTCCAAAAGAGCTTTTCGAGAAACTCGAATTTACTGAAAGACGGAAGGTGAAAGTGGACGAAGACGGAATGACTTCCCTGCCGGAAGTTTTTGCCGGCGGGGATATTGTTAACCTGAACCTGGACGCGGTCACCGCTATCGCGGACGCCAAAATCGCCGCCGAGGGAATAGACAAATTATTATCACCTGAATAACAGTATGTTTAAAGAAAAATCTTTACGCTTATATGCTGTGTTATCGAAATTGCAATTCATTATCCTAACTTATTTCCGTATTTGCGCCCAAAGATCCGCCTTATCATAAATTACGAGGAAATCGGATATATCCGCCTCACGTATATATTTCTTTAGTTTATCAGGCGAGTTATAAATCCGGGCATCTTCTCCCAGAGAGCGGTCCCTTAAAGATTTCATCCTGGCCGCTTCTTCCTCGCTGACATACCGTCCAAATCCACCCCCGACAAAACCAATACCCCCTTTCTTCATTACCCTATAGATTTCTTTAAATACCCGCGCCTTGTCTTTCCAGCAATGATATGAACCCCGGCTAACTATAAAATCCGCGAACTTGCTCGTTAATGTGTATTGTTTTATTCTTCATCATTCAGACCAAAATCTTAATTTTCCGACCTATATTGTTCGAGTTGTTGCAGGGTATTTTCAGCAATGGTTCTGACAAATTTAAAATAATTCATATTCCTTATCAGACAAGCTTGTTTTACATCTTCATCACTAAAATAATTTATATTTCGTTTAACCATCTCTACATTTGCCTCCACTTCCCGCGGAATTCTTTCTTTATCGTGTCTCACCGCGTTCTCCGGGCATACCTCATGACACTTTCCGCATTTGATACACTCATCCATATCTATCCAGGCTGTTTCATCTTTCATCTCTATGGCATCCACCGGACATCCTTCTACACAAATCCCACAAGCAACACATTTTTCTTCATCTACCCAGGGCATTTAATTACCTCCTATTTTTAAAAAATTATCACTTTCCCTGCCCCCCCGGAAATATATTTTTCCGGATACAAAGATTTTATCTCTGAGATGTGCTGAGTATAGTGACAGGGGCAAACACATTTTATATCTTCAAGCAATTCAAACTCCCGGAAACCGTGCAATCCCCCAATCATAGCAAATACTTTCCCAAATTGGGAAGCACTTCGGAGAATAGCTTCTAGCCCGGGATGAGAACAGCCGGCAATAATTATAATACCTTTTTCTGTCTTAACCGCCAGGGATTGTTCTATTCCTTTCAATTCTCCAGTGGAAAAGATATTTTCATGAATCTTAAGTAGTTCCTTAACCCTGATTACTTCTTGAGCGCCCCGGGGAGCCGGACAGGAATCAGGAATAAAAACCTTGACCTGGTTGTTTTCCTTAAGAAAGCCGGCCAGACCACCCATGTGATCAAAATGAGAATGGGAAATAAATATCTCTTCAATAGTTGATGGAGCAATATTCAGCATCTCCATGTTTTTCAAAAGAATGCGTTTTCTGGCCCCGGTATCAAAAAGAATTATGGGTTCATCTTCCACTTCCACCAAACAGGAGAAACCCCAACCGGATTTTAATCCTTCTTGATAAACAGTATTGTCATAAATAAGAGTTATTCTCATTTTATTCTCCTTTTATTATAACTTTTACCGTTATAATAACCGGACCAATGTGATTTTTTTACTTTTGCCTCAAAAGAGTATTTGTTCGCAATTTTAGTCCAACATGAACATCGAAATTATAGCTACTGAATCTTTAGGCGTTCGGGGGCTTTGCTGCTTTATCAAAGCAGGAGAGAGGAAGATATTAATCGACCCGGGTATAGCGTTAGGTTACACCAGGCATGGTTTACTTCCCCACCCTTTTCAGGTAGCTATTGATGAAAAAATACAGAAAAAGATTATCCAGCGATGGTCGGAAGCAACCGACATAGTGATCAGCCATTTCCACGGAGATCATGTTCCATTAGCAGATGCTAATCCTTATCAGCTTAATATCAGAAAAATAACCGGATTAAATCCTCCGGTTAGAATATGGGCTAAAACCTCGGATCATCTTTCTTTGCTAGAAAAGAAAAGAGCTAAGCTTCTTTCAAATATTTTAAATATCAGTTTAATCCCCGCCGAAGACAGAAAAGAAGGAATAATAACTTTTTCCAAGCCGGTCCCCCATGGCCGGAAAAGTCACAACTTGCAGACAGTAATAATGACCAGAGTTGAAGAAGATTTAGTCTTCGTTCACGCCTCTGATATCCAGCTTCTAAACGACGAAGCCGTATCGCAAATATTAGATTGGAAACCCGATATCGCCCTGGTGGGCGGTCCTCCACTTTATTTAGGTAACAGAATTTCCCAAAGTCTCATTCAAAAAGCCTGGCTTAACGCTCAACGACTTTCTCAAGCAGTTGATACCTTAATCCTTGATCATCACTTGATGAGAAGTTACGAAGGATTGAAATGGATCAAAAGCTTATCATCTAAAACCAAAAATAAAGTTATCTGCGGGGCTGATTTCATGAATAAACGCAGGCTCTTATTAGAAGCCCGCCGCCAACAATTATATCAGGAGATGCCGGTTTTAACGGAGTGGCACGAAGCTTACGCGCAAGGGAAAACCGACACCATTCATTATTGGAACGCGGCCAAACGAATTTATCAACTGGATGATTAACCCGGATTAAAAAAATTGTTACACTTTGAAAATATCCACCACCGACCCCGCGTCGGTGGTGGATAGAAAAAAATTTCAAGAACTAAAGAATTTTGGTTAGTAATTTTTGTTGATATTTACGCCTGTGAATAATTGAATACGGCCTGAATGCAAATCCGGGTAGTATCAAGAACAGGGATCCCCAGAACTTCTTCATTTAAAATCAAGGAAAGCTCGGTACTGCCTAAGATCAAGGCTTCAATTCCTTCCGACTTCACCATCTCCCGGGATATCTTCACCAATTCCTCTTGCGTGCTTAATTCGATCTTTCCATCAGCAAGTTCAGTCATGGTTTTGTCATCGATATACTTTCGGTCTTTTTCGCCCGGAATATTCAACATAATTCCATGTTTCTCCAGACTTTTCCGATAGAAATCCCCTTCCATGGTAAAACCGGTGCCAAAAAGCCCGACTCTGTTAAATCCATAACTTTCCGCTTTGCCAGCGGTCTCATCAACCATGCTCAAAAGTGGAATCGGGGAGGCTTTAACCAATTCATCAAAAAACATATGAGGCGTGTTGGAAGCGATAACGGCAAAATCAGCCCCGGCCGAAGCCAGAGAATTGATAACTTTAGAAAGGAAGGAGATTGTTTCCGGATAATCTCCGGAAATTAATCTTTTCCTGAACTCGGCCATATTCACACTGTAGATAATTACCGTGGGATAAGCCCGATCAGACAAATTTTCCTGGGCCAGCACCATTAATTGCCGATAAAATTCCAGGGTTGACTCCGGGGCCATCCCGCCCACTATTCCTATTTTCTTCATTAGATATTCCTTGCTATGCCTCGCCATAGCTTTAGCGACGGCGGGTTGGATATTACCTAAATTGAGCGATTCTATGCGACGAATTGCACCAATCTTTCATAAAACTTTTAACAGTACCATACCATCTATCAACTGCGCCCTCCCCCGCCACCTCTGCCTCCTCCCCTTCCGTCCCTTGGTCCTCTTCCCAAACCCCTGCCCATCCCCTTTCCCATTCCCCTTCCCATTCCTCCTCCCATTCCTCCTCCCATTCCTCCCCCCATTCCTCCCGGGAAGGCTCCGGGTGCCGGCGTTTGCCCCCAGGATGGCAAGGGACCCTGATCTACTCCCGGAGCATTGATCTGATTATCAGAACCTATCGCTCCGACCGGACAAGACGCCATAGCCAAGGCCACACAATTAGCTTCCGGGTTTTTCAATACAGCTTTTTCTCCCTTCATTTCAAAACCACCGGGACAGACTTCCACACATTTGCCACAACCATTACATCGGTTATCATCCAACCATATCATAACTTTACCTCCTTAAAATTTTGCTTTGCAAAATTTTAGTTTTGTATTCTATCTTCATACTAATTCAAGTAGTTTCAGATTGTATTTTTTGCTTGAATTAGCATTAATTTCAGCCTTTTAAGGGAAACTGGATGAGACTCAATCGGGATCTTCATCCAGTCGGAAAATTCCAGAATCTTTGCTGGCTCTTCCCGGGATAATTTTTCGAAAAAATTTATAGGGTCCAGAATGATGGCCTTAACATGCTGAGGAAAAGTCTCGTTTGCTCTCCCTGTATCCCAGTCCTTGAAAATTACTTTCCAGAATAAAAACCATCCTGGGGTCAGCCAATATATCTTCTCTTCCCCGGCAATATTATTTCTCTCTTCTGAATCAGCTAACATATCCACGCAATTAGCCGCCGCCACCCGCGAAATGTTTTTACCTGACTCCTCCATTATTTTGTCAATTGTATGGAGGGGATTTTTAAAATCAAGATAGCACCGGCTGCCATAAACCACGATTATCTTCTCATCATATTCTTTAGCCTTACTAATCTTCCGGGACAACTGGTCTTCCAAATCCCGGGGAATTTCGTGCAGGCCAGGGGTCGTGTAAAGAATTCTATTCGCGTCTAAAAACCCGGTTTCTCGCAGAAAGCTCAATTCCGGTTTCATTACCCCGCAAGATACTATGCTGAATCCCTTAAATGATTCACTTTTTTCAAGCTCACGCATTTTTTTGAATCGTAATACTCCGTTTAATAATACCTAAGTTGAGCGATTATTGCGGATCAGCCGTCGCTAAAGCCCCGAATCAAGTTCGGGATGCCCCGAAATAATCGGGATGCGAGCACAAGCACTCTGGCGGACTTGTGAAATGTGCTAAGATTATGAGGCTGCATCGGTTGCAAAAAACGCAGACGCATTAATAAATGCGAACGAGTATTTTTGCAACCTAATGTCGTAGCGTAGCGGAGATCCCGCATACTTGCGGGGCATACCATAAGATTGGTGCAGTTCGCCGCATAGAATCGATCAATTTAGGTAATAACTATATTCAATTTATATTCGCGAAGCCGGACTTTATAACCCGGCTTCGCGAAATCATTCTCTGCTTACCATCTATAGGGATAGTAAGCGCCCGGGTGCTGGTAAGGCGTAACGGGAGCATACGGACTGGAATATCCATACCCAAATCCCCTACCCCAACCTCTTCCTCTCCCGAAACCCATTCCCCCACCCCGGCCAAAACCGCCCCCGCGAGCACGGCCTATTCCAAACCCCCGTGAGGGATATCCCCCCCCGTAAGGATTCATGTAGCCGGGATTCGGATAACCGGCGCAAAAACCGGCTCCTCTTCCGGTCATCGGCCCCATTCCGGCGGGTCCTGTTCCATTACCTGCTGGCATTTTTCTCACCTCCTTTTTAATATTTTAGTTTTTAACAACTATCTAAACTTTTATTCTGTTTCTGTCATTTGTAATCAGTTGCATAAAAGCCACCCCCCTTGAATATAATCCCGGCGCCGGCGCCAATCAGGCGCCTGAGTTTACCCGCACACTCAGGACATTTCTTCAAGGCCTTATCGCTCATCTGCTGAAATTTTTCAAACCTGTACCCGCAATCACGGCATTCATACTCATACGTAGGCATTATTTCTCCTCTTAACAGGACTTAAATCTGGCCCCATAGTATCTTTTCCTTCTCCAACCCCGCCAACCGGCCATTAAAAACCGTGATGATGGTATATTCCCATGACAAAATGCTTTTAAAACTTCATTCGCGTTTCCCCCTATCCCCGGAACAACCTGTATCCCCTGCGCAGCCACCAACCTCGCCAGATAAGATGAAATTCCTCCACAAATTAATATTTCAACCCTCCATCTCAGCAAGAATCCAGCCCGGCGCAGTATAAACTTTGCCCCAAGATCTATAACAAACTGCGAAGCTACTTCTCCTCTTTCAATATCCGCAATCAAAACTTGTTTTGCGGTATCAAAAACCGGTGATACCCGATATTCCCAGATGGGAATAGCCACTCTCATAGTTTTATCTTTCCCCGATATATTTTCTTCTGAAATTTTCAACTGATCTTAATTATTGATTAGCAAAAACCATGCCAATACATATCAGTTGACATTCAAAGCATTGTTAATCTTTTGTAATTAAGGGATTGCGCAAAATATTAAAGAATAGACTTTGGCCATCAAGGATGCAATAATGCTACTATAAACTCAACATTTAGTAGCGGTATTGCTACCAAATAACTGGCAACTCCCAGGATGCCGATTCATAACATACTCCCGGTGTGAATGTTATAATTTAATTATATTTCAGTGCGTTATTGGTATAGATATTGCTCTTTAGAACTTAACTATGAAAGATCATCAGAGAAAAGAAATCAGACTGAAAGGGAAAACTATCTCTCCCGGTATCGGTTTTGGAACTGCCCAGATCCTGGATCGTGAAATCGCCGTTATAAAGATTGCAATACTTCCTGACCAGGTGAAGAAAGAACAACAACGGTATTCTCGGGCAGTGGAAGTTGTCCGCGATCACCTCGAGGAACATGTTAAGGAAGCCCACGCCGGATCCTGGTTGAGTGCTTCCCAAATATTGAAAGTTCATAAAGCCATGATTGAAGATGAGGGTTTCCATAAATCGATTGGGAGACGAATTGTTTCCGAACTTAAAAATGTGGAATGGGCTATTCTGGAGGAAGCGGAATTAATTATCAGCAAGCTTGAAGCAACCAGGAATCCATACTTTCAGGCTCGCTCGGAAGATATTCGAGACCTGGCCAGGAATATCCTTGAAGCGCTTACTCTGCCCAAGAATGCGTACAAAAAGACACTGAGTTGCTCGGAAGAACCAAATGTAATCCTTAGCGGTAATCTCTACCCCTCTACGGTAATGCAGGCTCAACATTATTGCGCCGGCGGTTTCGCCACCGAAAGCGGTCTCCTCTCTTCTCACGCGGCAATATTGTTGAAAGGGTTTGAAATCCCCTCCATCGGCGCGGTGAAAGGACTGAGAAAGATCGCCAGAGCTGGAGATCAGGTGATTATTAACGCTTTAAGAGGCATAGTCATTATTCGCCCCAGGCCCGCTACTCTACGAAGATATAAAGTCATAAAGAGACATCTTGAAGTTCCTCTCTCAGTTCCTCCGCCGCCTCCTATAAAAGCCCGCACCCGGGACGGAACTATCATTCATTTGCTGGCAAATATAAATAACTCGCATCACGCGGAGATGATGCTCAGGAGCAGATTAGAGGGGATCGGATTGTTTCGAACTGAATTCCTGGCCCTGGGCAGCGGCGCTATTCCCGACGAGGAAGAACAGTTCTCAAACTATCGCGCGATAATAAATACCGCAGCCGGGAGAAAAGTAATTATCCGCACATTCGATATCGGGGCGGATAAGCAAAATCCCGCTATCTACCAATCAAAAGGTCAGAATCCCGCTCTGGGAGTTCGCGGGATACGCCGCCATCTTCTCTGCTGCCCAGAAGAATTGCGCACCCAGTTGCGCGCTATACTTCGGGCAGCACATGATACTTCAGTTGGCATCTTGTTACCTATGATCACCACAAGAGATGAGATCAAGCAGGTAAAGAAGCATTTGCAGATTGTAAAAGATGAATTACGCGAAGAAAATAAGCCATTTTCTTCAGATTTCACTCTGGGAGCTATGATTGAGATACCGGCCGCCGCAATTGGAGTGGCGGATATATTGGAAGAAGTGGACTTTATCAGCCTGGGGACTAATGATCTGCTGCAATATTTCATGGCCGCCGATAGAGATAATGAAGAAGTTCTTCAATATAGTGATTATTCCAACGCGGCTTTCCTGCATCTGCTGCGATTCATTATCGAAGAGGCGACGAAAATGGGTAGGGAAAAAGATGTTGCATTCTGCGGAGAAATGGCATCTCATACATCTTTGCTGCCGATTTTGCTCCGCTTAGGTTTCAGATCATTCAGTATCTCACCAATCTCGGCTCACACTGTTCGCAAGATAGTAGCTAAGACGAATCTTTCTGCCCCAGTTAAACCATGATTAATCAAACCTGAATTATGGCAACAAATATGAACAAAGAATTTGTAAAAGAATGCCGGGATTGGTTTGACGGCTATGTCCGGTCATTTCGGTCAGAGGACCGGGATTTCCAACAGAATATTGATATGAAAGAAAAGCACACCCTACGGGTCTGCGATGAGATCCTATCTCTGGGAAAAGAACTGGAATTAAATAATGGGGATCTTCTCCTGCTTGAGATACTGGCCCTCTTTCATGATGTCGGGCGCTTTGAACAGTATAACCGCTATCGAACATTCGTTGATCGTGATTCCGAAGATCATGCCGCCCTGGGAGTTAAAATACTGAAAGAAAAAAATGTGCTGGCCAGGCTGAACGAACTATCACTAAACCTGATTCTGCGAAGCATCTCCTATCACAACCGGGCGGCGCTGCCGTTGGAAGAAACAGAGGAATGCCTCTTTTTTACCAAATTATTGCGCGACGCGGACAAGCTGGATATCTGGAAAGTAGTAACTGATTACTATCGCCGGAAAGACAGGAGACGGAATGTCGCGATTGAACTGGGTCTTCCCGATACGCCGGGGATCTCCCAAAAGGTATATGAATCTTTAATGCGAAAAGAGATTGTCAATGCCGGCCAGTTGAATAATCTCAATGACTTTAAATTACTCCAGGTTGGATGGATCTACAGCATTAACTTCGCGCCTACATTTGTTCGAATCGAGGATAGAAAATACCTGGAGATAATCCGGGATTATCTCCCCCGGACAGAAGAGATTGACAAGATCTTTTTGGTCGTTCAGTCCCACCTGGACCGTTTCATACAAAGGACGTAGCCCTCACTTCGTTCGGGCAACTTATTTAACCGCGGATTACGCAGATTATGCGGATTTAAAGAAAAAACAATCCGTCTAATCCGCTTCCCCGCAAAATGCCTTCGGCATCGCCGGGTAAAAATCCGCGGTTTATTGTCCCGGTAATATCAATTAAGACAACCGGGATACCGAAGTATTTCGGTCCCGAGACTTAACATGAAACAACTCGGGATCCCGAAGGATTTCGGTCCCGATAATTTCAATCAAACAAACCGGGATCCCGAAGTATTTCGGGAGAGAGCGAGAGAAAATTACGAAGCAGCAAGCTAAGAGCCTGAATGGTTTTATTCTTTCCCCAGCTTTTTTCCCCTGGGGATCTCTATCTGTAGGGATTTTATCTTTCGATAAAGGGTGGTCTTATGAATGCCCAGTTCCAGGGCGGAAGCCTGCCGGTTCCAGTCGTTTTTTTCCATGACCGCCCGAATGAAATCGGCCTCAACCTCTTTAAATGAAAGGAAAGGTGAAGACGGCAGATATTCCTTTTGATCGAGGGGTAGGAGATATTCGGGAAGATGCCGGGGTTCAATCATTCCCTGAGGGCAGAGAATAAAAGCGTGCTCAATGATGTTCTCCAGTTCTCTCACATTCCCTGGATAATCGTGCTTCATTAAAATAGCAAGTGTCCGGGGAGATACATTAATAATAGTTTTCCCACGCAACCGGTTGAATTTACCGATAAAATGATCTACCAAGAGGGGGATATCCTCCAACCGGGTACGTAATGGCGGGATAATAATCTTAACTATATTTATCCGGTAATAGAGATCCTGTCTGAATGCTCCTTTCTCAACCATTTCAAAGATATTTTTATTGGAGGCGGTAATAACCCGGACGTCAGCTTTCACCGACCGGATGGAGCCTAACGGCTCATAGACCTTATCCTCTAAGACACGGAGCAACTTGACCTGCATCGCCATTGAAAGCTCCCCAATCTCATCTAAAAATATAGTTCCCCCTTCCGCCAGGGCAAAGCGGCCCGGTTTATCTTTTTTGGCGTCGGTAAATGCCCCGGCTTTGTATCCGAAAAGCTCCGACTCCAACAAGGTATCGGGTAACGCACCGCAATTAACACTTATAAGAGGTCCATTTTCTCTTGGGCTGAGATTATGAATCGCCCGAGCGAAAAGTTCTTTCCCGGTACCACTTTCTCCTTCCAGAAGAACAGCACTCTCGCTGACTGCCACTTCCGGCATTATATCAAACAACCGGAACATCTGCTTATTACGGCTGATGATGTCAGTAAAAGAATAGTGCCCCCGCAACTCTTTCCGGAGTTCCTCCACCAGGCTCAGATCGCGGAAGGTCTCCACCCCCCCAATTACATTGCCAGTTTCATCCTTTAGAAGAGCGGTAGATATGCTAATCGGGATCCGGTCGCCGTGGGAATCGATGATATATATCGGTTTGCAGGCGATTGGTTTTCCGGTTTCCATCGTTCTTCTCAACGCGCAGTCGCTTTCGCAGATACTGGCCCGCAAAACTTCACTGCACCTTCGACCGATCGCCTCAGCCCGGGGAACTTTCGTGATGGTCTCCGCGGCCCGGTTGAAAGAAGTAATCTTCCAGTTATCATCCACCGTAAAAACACCATCCCCGATACTATCCAGAATCACCTTGCAATATTTCTCATACTCTTGTTTCATGATTAATCAGGATTATTTCAAGTGCCACTTCTCATACCACTCAAAATCATGACGCTGGAGCATCGCCTGCGATTCGGGGAGATCGGGGATCCCCCGGGGATAAGCCGCCGGCATGATTCCTTCCGCCTCAATCTGGGCTAACAGTTTATCTACAAATACCCAGGAAGCTATTACCTCACCGGCACGGGTAAAGAGCAGGCGGTTGCCGCGGATTATCTCGGAGAAGAGTCTCTGGTACCCCTCCCGGGGGCTTTCCACAAATGTATCTTCCCGGAAGAAATACTGGCCGACTTCTTTAACTTCCATGGTTAGACCGGGGACCTTATGGTTGAAGAAGGACATGATCCAGGCATCGGGCTGGATAGTCACAATGATCTTATTCCCCGGCAAGATTTCTCCATCAAAGGGCGACCTCTTGGCTTTCAACTGAATAATTATCCGAGCGTGTTTCTTCTCCAGGGCCTTGCCGGTCCGGATGAATATCGGTACATCCTTAAGCGGTCCCCCCGCGACGTAGAGCTTTAAGGCCAGATAGGTAGAGGTGCGGGAGTCGGGGCGGATGTATTTCTCATCCCGGTACCCCTGGTACTGACCAAGTGCGATAGTATCAGCCAATGGAGTAGCATATCTTATATTCTTGATAGCCTGGAGCTTGTTCTTCAGGATATCTTCAACCGTATTTTCCTGGGGGCGTTCCATGGTCAGGAAAGCTATAATCTGGAGGATATGACTCTGGAGCATGTCTTTTATCACCCCGGAATCATCATAGTACTGCCCCCTATTTCCAATGCCTTCAGCTTCACTGACGGTTATCTGGATATCCCTGACATACTCGGTATTCAGGGTCGCCGCGTAGATGTTATTAAGGAAACGAAAGGTCAGGAGGTTCTGGATAGCCTCTTTGCCCAGATAGTGATCGATCAGAATGACCTGATCTTCCCGGAAGTAACCATAGATTGAATCAAGTAATCTTCCGGCGGAGATCATATCCTCCCCGAATGGTTTCTCAAATACCACCCGCCGGAACGGACCATCGACTGTAGTCTCCGCCAGTTTATATTCATGGAGCTGCCGGGAGATGGTCTCAAAGAAACTCGGAGGGGTCGCACAATAGTAAATGATATTGGTATCATCCAACCCCCGTTCAGTCAGGAAATGCCCCAGAACACTCAGTCCATCCGATTGGCCAACATCGGCCTGGAGATAAAGAATCTTATCTTTCAGGTCCTCCGTCTTCAACTGGCCTGACATCAAATCATAGTATGAACTATCATCAAGATCGCGCCTCCCCACCGCCACGATGGTCAGATCTCCCCCCACCAATGGGTCATTGAGAATGCTCTCCAGGGCCGGGAGCAGTTTGTCCCCGGTCAGGTTCCCGGTAGAACCGAATATAACTACCGTCAGTCGTCGGTTTTGCGTATTCATATCTTTCCTCTTTATTTCTTTCTTAGTACACAGATACACACAGATTAGAACACAGATTCACACAGATCGCCTCAGCACGACAACCGGGTTTAAAGCCGGTTATCAGTGATCAGTGGCCGGGAATCAGATCGCCTATGTCAGGCGCTGATTACTGATTACTGTTTACTGATTACTTTCTTCATTCCCTACTCCCCATATCATATCCACTCCGTATGAAAGAATTCACCCCGGGGCCGGTCAACCCGCTCGTAGGTATGAGCGCCGAAATAGTCTCGCTGGGCCTGGAGTAAATTAGCGGAGATCCGTCCGCTCCGGTAACCGTCATAATAAGCCAAGGAGCTGCTGAACGCCGGAATCGACAACCCCAGGCGAAATGACTCGGAGACCACCTCCCGCCATGCTGACTGACTCTCCGAGAGAGCAGCGGCAAAAAAGGGATCTACCAGCAGATTGGGCAATTCCGGTCGCCCGGCATAAGCCGCGTTAATCTTATCCAAAAATCGGGCCCGGATAATACAACCGCCCCGCCAGAGGAGCGCGATCTCCCCCAAATCGAGATTCCAATTGTAATGAGAAGACGCCGCCCGCATAAGATGAAATCCCTGGGCATAAGAACAGATCTTTGACGCGTAGAGAGCGGCCCGGATTTTATCGACAAAGGATTTTTTGTCCCCCTGAAATGAGAGCGCCGGACCGGCCAACTCATCCGAAGCAGCCACCCGTTCTTCCTTATACGCGCTCAGGTTGCGGGCAAAGACCGCTTCAGCGATGGTAGGAAGAGGAACTCCGAGGTCGAGCGCGCTCTCCACCACCCATTTACCGGTGCCCTTCTGGCCTGCACTATCCAGAATTATCTCCAACATCGGGCGCCCCGTCTCATCATCCGTCTTGAGCATGATATCCCGGGTAATCTCGATTAAATAACTGTTCAGTTCCCCCTCATTCCATTCGGTAAAAACTTGCGCCATCTCTTCCGGAGTTAATCCCAATGCCTTTTCCAGCAGGCAGTAAGCCTCGGCGATCATCTGCATGTCACCGTATTCTATGCCGTTATGGACCATCTTGACAAAATGGCCGGCACCTTCCGGGCCGATCCAGCGGCAACAGGGGACTCCGTCTCCCACCTGGGCCGCGATGGAACTAAAGATATCTTCCACTAGAGGCCAGGCCTCGGCAGAACATCCAGGCATAATTGACGGTCCTTTGAGCGCGCCTTCTTCTCCCCCGGAGACTCCGGCCCCCATAAATAAGATGCCTTTTCGCTTCAGCTCCCTACTCCGCCGAATCGTATCGGTGTATCGACTGTTCCCTCCATCGATAATAATATCTCCGGCGTCAAGACCGGGAACCAGCTGTTCGATGAAATCATCCACCGGTTTTCCCGCCTTAACCATTAAGAGAATCTTCCGGGGACTGGAAAGAGAATCGATCAGTTCTTCGATCGAACGACATCCCTTGATCTCCCGGCCCGCCGCGTCTTTCTCAATAAAATCATCCATCTTACTTACCGTCCGGTTAAATACAGCTACTGAGAAACCATGATTGGCCATATTTAAAACCAGATTCTGCCCCATCACGGCCAGTCCAATCAAACCAATATCATATTTTTTCATATCTCACCTTAAATTCTCGCCTTCGGCGATAATTTAGTTTTGTAACACTTGTGCGGGTCTTTAAAAATACGGCCCATAAAGAGCTGAAATGTTACCTGGTTTTTCAATTGAACGGAAGAGCTAGACCGTACTCGAAAAGGTATTTTCAACTTTTGTGCTAAAAAAACCAAATATTCACCACGAAGGTCACGAAGAAAAACAAAAAAAACTATAAATTTTTCCTTATTTTTTCAAATTCCTTCGTGAACTTCGTGTTCTTCGTGGTTAAAAGGTTTTTTGATTAAGTTATAACTACCGGTTCATCCACAAACCAGATGGTATTTTCTGCCGGGAGGAGGCTGACCGGGAGAGATGGATCGGGGCCTTTAACCGCCTGGTTAAAGACAAGGCCTTTTTCCCTTCCGTAGGCCAGTATAACCCGTACTCCGGCAGAACAGAGAACCGGGAGCGAGAGGCTCAAACGCCGTAGGGGCGGCTTGGGACTGTCATAGACGGCAAAGACCGGTTCATCCCTCCGGAGACCCGGATGATTGGGAAAGAGGCTGGCTATATGACCGTCTTCTCCCACTCCCAGCAGACAGAGATCAAGCGGACGTCCACCGGTGACTCTATCCATTGTTGCGGCATACTCCCGGGCGGCCTCGTCCAGATTCTGATATTCTGCCGGCATCGGATAGATATACTCCGGCAACGGTCCACCATCATCCCAAGCCGCCATGGTAGCACTGCTGTTCCGCTCCTTATCGTCCAGCGGTACGCTTCTTTCATCAACCCAGAAGAGATGAATCCGCCTCCTAACCTCATCCGGCATCTGACCAGCCAGAGCAGTGAGAACCGGACCCGGCGTACGCCCCCCCGGAATCGCCAGCGTTGCCCATCCCCGTTCACCAATGCTCCGATGGAGTTCATTCAGAATTATCCTAGCCGCCAAATGCGGATCATAAAGTAATTTATGGAGCTTACATTCTGCGATATTCATACAGAAGTGGAAACCTGAAGGTCGCCGCTCTGGATTAGACAACTTTTACTCCCTCGGCATCCAGAGCGGCCATGACCAGGGAATATTTGGTCGGCGCTGTAGTCAGCCAGGGATGAGTGGCCATCTGCAGGGTCTCAAGTTCGCTAATTGAATCACGCTTCTGGATAGCCATCCCGATAATATTAATGATCTCTCCGCTGGATATTCCTCCAGCGACCTGTCCCCCTAGAATAATCCCCGAACTCCGGGAAAAAATCAGTTTTACCTTAACCGGACTTGTGAACGGCATTGTAGCGGGATGCTTGTCCACCGCCTCCGCGGTACCTACCGTAATCTCAAACCCCTCTTTCTCCGCGCTGATCCCGGTCAAACCGGCCGAACCCAGGACCAGGCCATTTACATAGGTTGAGTAGATAGCTATCGTCCCTTTGTTCTCACGGATGACTTTCAATTTAAAGAGATTGGCTCCCGCCACCCGAGCCTCAGCGGTCGCGGTCGAGGCCAGCATGACCGCGAGCCCCTTACGGGTATAAAAATCACGTTTGGTGGCGCAATCCCCTATTGCAAATATATCGGGATCTATTGTCCTCAGGTACTCATCCACCCAGATGCCTTTCTGCCCCTTCAGTACCAGATCGGCCGTAGCCGCCAGATTAATATTCGGACTCGCTCCGATCCCGATAATAACTCCATCAATTTCCAGTTCTTCTCCATTGGAGAAGCGAACCTTCTTCACCCGGCCATCTCCGATAAACTCAGACACCTCGACGCCTGTCAATACGGTAACTCCTTCTTTCTGGAGCTGTTCTTTTGCCAGGATGGAAAACTCCGGATCGAATGAATTTGCTAAAAGTCGTGGCAGCATCTCCACCAGGTAGACCTGATGATCTTCCAGATGAGAAAGCTCGTCAGCAAACTCAATACCGATAAAGCCTCCTCCCACCACCAATACCTTCTTTAAGTTCTTCATCTCTTCCACCATCTTCAGAAGATACGGCATCTCTTTTTTAATCGGAAATATTCCTTTCTGCTCGATACCGGGTATTGGGGGGACGATAGGAGATGAACCAACTGCCAGCACAAGTTTTTCATAATTATAGCGGTCTCCTGATTCAGTCAGCACCACCTTTTTAGTCCGATCAATCTCTAACGCTTTATCAATCACCACTTCAATATTTTTCTTCGTGAGCGGCGCGGTGCCGGAAGCATTATCCCGGGGATTTTCAAGAGAAGAAAGCATATAGGGAATCCCGCAGGGGATTACTCCCTCCGCCACATCTTTCATTACCGTAATCGATTTCTCCGGATAGTACTTACGGGCAGTTAGAGCGCATACCATCCCCGCCGGGCCCGCGCCAATTACCAATACATCTGATTTTTTATCCATAGAAATTATCTCCCTTTAATTGCGAAATTATGTTTTAAAGATCAAATTAACTTTGAAGTTTAATTATAATATTGTTTCAATGTTTGCAGATTCATATTTTTGCCAGCACCTTACTACCACGATGAATAATCGGATCATTTAGAATATTCAAACGCTTCTCCCTACCAGTCTTCGTAGATATATTTCTTATACTGCTTGATCGCCATCTCCTTCTCATCGATGATGCACTTAATCAGATCTCCGATTGAGACAATACCAACCAGTTCTTCTTCTTTCATAACCGTCAAATGGCGGTACTTCTTCGCGGTCATTATCGCCATGCAGGTCTCGATCGTATCTTCCGGGGAAACACGGATAACCCGTCGGTTCATGATCTCGCTCACGGGACGGTCCTTTTCGGATAGTTCCTCTATAAGAATCTTCTGTACAATATCCCGCTCCGATACCATACCCATCACTTTTTTCCCTTCCAAAACAACTATGACCCCGACCCCTTTATCAACCATCATCTTCCCGGCTTCAAAGATAGAGGTCTCCGGAGAGACAGAGAAGACAGCCGGATTTTTCCTCTCCAGTAATGTAGCAACAGTAGTAGCCATAAATTAGCTCCCTTTGGTCGCTAATTCATGTTTTGAACCACGACCAGAATTTTTTAGTAAAGCTGGGCTAAAAGATATTTCAATAGAGTCCAGTGGATTTTATATAGACCATACTCGAAAAGATATTTTCAACTTCTTGTTCATAAAAAACCAGATATTAACCACGAAGTTCACGAAGAACACGAAGGGAAATAATGAAAACTATTGAATTTCTCCTGATTTTTTTAAATTCCTTCGTGAACTTCGTGTCCTTCGTGGTTCAAAAAGATTTTCGAATAAGTACTAACTAGTGCCCCATAACGCAAAATCTATTCAAGTTCAAGACCCGGGCCGGGCCGGCAATGGTAACCCCGTAAAATACAACTGGCCGTTCCCGATTCAGAAACTGTTCGATCGTTCCATTGACCACGGTAGTACCGGTCACCAGGACAAGCTCCGACCAGGCAATGATCTCCTCAATATCCTCCGGAGGTTCGATCCGGACCCCCTTACGGACCTCTCCGATATTCTCCGGATCAAGATCTACCGCCCGGACCTGATACTCCCGGGCCAGAGCCTCCAGCAGCCGAGGTTGGAGCCCGACCAGGGCGACCCTCTCCAATATCCCGAAGGTTTCCCGTAGATATCCGTTCAGTTCCCGCGCACATTCTACCGGCTCCTCATCGCGGCAGTGAATGGTTCCCTCCGCCAGCCCCAGATACCGCATAACCGCATTGAGCGAGGCGATGAAGACCGCCCGCTTAAAGTTATTAACTAACTCGATAT
>Ga0307929_1000109_pt1 | contig 81799 bp, 72 predicted proteins | sample AceLakmetage1330_FD_203160 | JGI IMG/M metagenome (GOLD analysis project Ga0307929, IMG submission 203160) | Saline water microbial communities from Ace Lake, Antarctica - #1330 | ecosystem: Environmental > Aquatic > Non-marine Saline and Alkaline > Saline | place: Antarctica: Ace Lake...
GCGGCAATTACCGGACTTCTTGCGCGCGGGTGACGTGCTCGTGGCAAACGACACCCGTGTCATCCATGCCCGCCTGCGCGGCATCCGGCGGCGTGGCGAGGCGGAAGCGCATATCGAATTACTGCTGCACAAGCCCTCGACAGTGCCCGGCGCATGGCATGCTTTTGCCCGACCGGCGCGGCGGTTGGCGCAAGGTGACGTCGTCGAGATCAGCGACATGCTCAAAGCCCATGTGCTGGACCGCGACGGAGGCGACGTTGAGGTTCAGCTTGAAGCCACCGGCACCGATCTTGATACGGCTATAGCCGCCACCGGCGAAATGCCGTTGCCGCCTTACATCGAAGGAAAGCGCAAGGCGGACGCGCAGGATGATGCGGATTACCAAACGGTGTTTGCCCGCGCTGACGGCTCCGTTGCCGCACCAACGGCGGGCCTGCATTTTACCCCCGAACTCCTGACAGCGCTTGACGCCAAAGGCATCGCCCGCGAGACCGTAACCCTGCATGTGGGTGCCGGCACGTTTCTGCCCGTCAAGGCGGATACGCTGGACGGGCACAAGATGCATGCGGAGTGGGGCGAGGTCACGCGCGAAACCGCCGACCGGCTGAATGCCGCACGGCAGGCCGGTGGCCGCATCATCGCGGTCGGCACCACGTCGCTGCGGCTGCTGGAGACGGCGGTGGACGACGCGGGCATGTTTCATCCGTTCAGCGGTGAAACGGACATCTTCATCAAGCCGGGGCATAAGGTCCTGTCAGCGGATATCCTGATGACCAACTTTCATTTGCCGCGATCCACGCTGTTTGTGCTGGTTTCGGCCTTTGCCGGGTTCAACACCATGCGCGCGGCCTATGCGCATGCGATAGAAACCGGCTACAGGTTCTATTCCTACGGGGATTCAAGCCTGCTGTTCCCCAATTCCGCCGACGGAGCCTGAGCGTGAGCGCGTTTAAATTTCATCTTGATGCCACTGACGGCGCGGCCCGCACAGGCCGCATAGAAACCCCGCGCGGGATCATCCGTACACCCGCATTCATGCCGGTGGGCACTGCGGGCACCGTCAAGGCCATGTTGCCGCAGACCGTCGCCTCTACGGGGGCCGATATCGTGCTGGGCAATACCTATCATTTGATGCTGCGGCCGGGTGCCGAAGAAGTCGCAGCCCTTGGCGGCCTGCACCGCTTCATGAACTGGGACAAGCCGATCCTCACGGATTCGGGCGGCTTTCAGGTCTGGTCGCTCGCCAAGCTGCGGCGGATGACGGAGGAGGGCGTTACCTTCCAGAGCCATATTGACGGCTCCGCCCATTCCCTGACGCCGGAACGGTCGATTGAGATCCAGTGCCTGCTGGGCGCGGATATCCAAATGATCCTTGATGAGTGCACGGATTATCCCGCCACCCGTGAGCAGGCGACCTCCAGCATGGAGCTGACGACGCGCTGGGCCAGACGCTCCAAGCAGGCCTTCGCGGATCAGCCACACCGAAAAGAAGGTCAGGCGCTGTTCGGCATCGTGCAGGGCTCAACCTATCCCGACCTGCGGCTCGCCCACGCGCAGGCGTTGGTGGATATCGGTTTTGACGGCTATGCGCTTGGCGGCCTGTCGGTCGGCGAAGAGCAGGGCGCGATGCTGGAGACCATCGAAGCTGCTGCCCCGGCACTCCCGACAAACCAGCCGCGCTACCTGATGGGCGTCGGCACGCCGGAAGATCTGGTGGAGGCCGTGCGGCGCGGCATCGATATGTTTGATTGCGTGATGCCGACCCGCTCAGGCCGCCATGGCCAGGCCTTCACCCGGCATGGCCGCGTCACCCTCAAGAATGCCCGCCACGCCGCCGATCCGCGCCCGCTGGACGCGCAAAGCGACTGCGAGGCCACCAGCGTCTATTCGCGCGCCTATCTGCATCATCTGGTCAAATCCGGCGAATATCTGGCGGCAATGCTCATTACCTGGGCCAATGTGGCCTATTATCAGTGGCTGATGGGCCAGATGCGCGCCGCCATTGCCGAGCAGCGTTTCGAGGCTTTCGTCGCCGACTTCTACGCCCAGCGCGAGGCCGGGGACATTGAGCCGCTTTAAGCCCAAAATGACGCGCTGAATCAGGCCAATAGCAGGTTGACCTTAGCCACCCGCGCCCCTAGTTTCCCGCCACACATGCGCTGCCGGACCCTTGAGTCCCACCAGTTGCCGCATGGGCCCGTAGCTCAGCTGGTAGAGCAACTGACTTTTAATCAGTAGGTCTCCGGTTCGAACCCGGACGGGCTCACCATTTCTTTTTCCAGCACGTCACTCGCTTTGCAAAAAAGGCCGGACATTGCTGCCCGGCCTTTCATCATGCATTTGTGGGCCTAGTGGCTGACGCCCGGCTCCATACCTTTGGCCTGCTCGATCCATTTGGCGAGGGTTTCGGCATTGGGGACGCGGCGGGTCAGGTTTTTCTCGGCGTTGGTTTTGTCCATCGCTTCGGCGAGGTTTTCAGCATTGCGGTGCTGGAGTTCCTTCACCGTGTCCACGCCTGCCGCCTCAAGCAGCTCGGCATATTCGCCGCCGACGCCGGAGATGCGCATCAGGTCGGCATGGTTCACCCATTTCAGGATGAGCTTTTCGGACAGGCCGCTGTCGCGGGCGATGTCGCCGCGGCCATTCCTTGCGGCACCAATGGCCAGCAGATCTTCGGTGGTCTTGATGCCGGCCTTTGCCAGCGCTTCAGCATAGGCCGGGCCAATGCCCTCGATATCTTCAATCGGGTAGCTCACTTGGGGGGTCTCCTTGTGTGTCGGATTTAAATGGTGTGACGCCGGTATTTGCTGACATACGCCGCTGATACCGACTGAATAGGGCATCCACATTATGGAAGCCTATCACACAATCAGGCCCTCTATGGCCATTTGTCGCTGCCCGATTGCATCCTCCGCCTGCGATTTTAGGGCACTGTGAGGTATGGTGCAGATCATGACTTTGCACAGGCACATGAGATGTGCGGCAAACCGGTGGAAGAGTTCAAGAATGCGGATTTTGTGGGTTGTCGGGGCGCTCTGGCTGGCATTGATGGTGCCCGCCGCAGCGCACCCGCATGTGTGGATCGACATGACGGTGTCGTCGGTCTTTGATGAGGATGGCCAGCTTTCAGGCTTCCGGCATGTCTGGGCGTTCGACGAGTTCTACACCGTATTTCAGCTCGAAGGTTTTGATCTGGCGCAGGGTAACGTCCCCGCCGATGAGCAGCTTTTGGCCTATGCCGTCGAGATGATCGAGAGCATCGCCGAGTTCGGTTATCTGATGCGGGTTGAAGGCAAAGACGGTCGGTTGACCATCATAGGGCGTGATGCCTCAGCGCGATTACGGTCGGATCAGCGGCTTGAGCTTAGCTTCAACGCGGAACTCGACGCCCCCGTGGACCTGACCGACTGGCCGGTCACCTATTCGGTCTATGACCCGGATTATTTCATCGAGATGCTGCACGAAAAGGAAACCGGTGTCCTGATGACGGGTGCCCCGCCTGCGACCTGCACCAGCGTACTGACCAGGCCGTCACCGACCTTCGAAATGATCAGCCTGGCTGCCGCCCTCGACCGGATGGATCAGGGGCCGGACAGTCTCGGCGCCAACTTTGCCGAGCAGGTGACGATCGACTGCCGGCCGGAAGATACACGCGTCGCACAAGAGGCCGAAGAGTAAAATGCGGGCAATGATTTTCTGCCTGCTCATCGGGCTTGGGATGCTGGCGAGTGGGCCTGTGTCAGCACAAGTTGATGCGATTGATTCGACATCAAATCTTGTTGAAAACCAGCAAGTTGAGCCCTCATTTATTACCCGGACGATTCTGTATGTGCAAAGCGAGCAGCAACGCCTGCATCGAGCGCTTGCCGGGGCCATACGCACGCTTCGGGCGGAAGGATCAGCGGCGGCCGCGTGGGGGCTGATCTCGCTGTCATTCCTCTACGGGCTGTTCCATGCGGCAGGCCCGGGACACGGTAAGGCCGTGCTCTCGACCTATCTGCTGACCCAACCGACGGCGCTGCGCCGCAGTCTTTTGCTGGCCGCCGCGTCATCCTTCATGCAGGGGCTGACCGCCATTATTATTGTGGTTGGCATTGTTTCGCTGTTCGGGCTGGCGCTGCGCTCGTCGGGTCTGTTCGTCCAGTGGCTTGAGGCCGCAAGCTTCGCGCTCGTGGGATTGGTCGGCCTCTGGCTTGTCTGGCGGTCGGCGCGGGCGCTGGCTCCGCAATTCGGCTTCTCGTTTGGGGCCGACAGCCATCACCATCATCATCACAGTCATGACCACGGGCATGACCATGAACACGGGCATGACCATGAACACGGGCACGATCACGATCATGTACATGACGAAGATTGCGGCCATGTGCATTTTCCAACACCGCAGCAGGCAACGCAGGCAAGCTCATTGCGCGAGATGGTCGGCATTGTCCTCTCCATCGGCATACGTCCATGTTCCGGCGCCATTCTGGTGCTGGTCTTTGCGCAGGCCGTCGGGATGACTGTTGCCGGGATTGCCGCCGTGCTGGCCATGTCTGCGGGCACAGCCCTCGCCGTGGCGCTGATCGCACTGGTGGCCGTCGGGGCTCGCGATGCCGCCTGGACCATCACCCGACTGGACGACACCCGCATCGCGCTGGCCGTGCATGGTCTTGCGATTGTCGGCGGGCTGCTGCTCGTGGTGTTCGGTCTGCTGTTTGCCTTTGCCAGCGCCACCCAACCCGCAAGCGGCGTCTTGCTCATGTAGCTGTCAGTGCCTATTGCTAGGCGCATCACGTCATCAGGAGACCGCCGCCATGAAGACCCGTGCCGCCCTTGCCGTTGAAGCCGGACGTCCGCTTGAAATCGTGGACGCTGATCTGGAAGGCCCGCGCGAGGGCGAGGTGCTGGTTGAGATCATGGCGACCGGCATCTGCCACACGGATGAGTTCACATTGTCGGGCAAGGATCCCGAGGGCATTTTCCCGTCGATCCTCGGCCATGAGGGCGCAGGCATTGTCCGCGAAGTCGGGCCGGGTGTGACGGGGCTTGCCGTCGATGACCATGTGATCCCGCTCTACACGCCTGAATGCGGCACCTGCGAATACTGCCTCAATCCGAAAACAAATCTGTGCCAGAAAATCCGCGCGACACAGGGGCAGGGGCTGATGCCGGACGGGACCAGCCGGTTCTCCGTCAACGGCAAACCGATATTTCATTATATGGGCACCTCGACCTTCTCGAATTTTACGGTGGTGCCGGAGATCGCGCTGGCAAAAGTCCGCAAGGACGCGCCGTTCGACAAGATCTGCTACATCGGCTGCGGCGTCACCACCGGTCTTGGGGCCGTCATCTATTCCGCCAAAGTCGAAGAAGGCTCCGTTGCCATCGTCTTCGGGCTCGGCGGGATCGGCCTCAACGTGGTGCAGGGCCTGCGCATGGTCGGCGCGAAAATGATCGTCGGCGTTGACCTCAATGACGACCGCGCCGAATGGGGCCGCAAGTTCGGCATGACCCATTTCGTTAATCCCTCCAAGGTGACGGGCGACCTGACGGCGCATCTCATCGACATCACAGGTGGCGGCGGCGACTACACGTTCGAGTGCATCGGCAATACTGATGTCATGCGCGTGGCACTTGAAAGTGCACACAAGGGCTGGGGCCAGTCGATCATTATCGGCGTGGCACCGGCGGGCGCTGAGATTTCAACGCGGCCGTTCCAGCTTGTCACCGGCCGCCACTGGCGCGGTACGGCATTCGGCGGCGCACGCGGGCGTACGGACGTCCCTGAGATCGTTGACTGGTACATGGACGGCAAGATCGACATTGATCCGATGATCACCCACACGCTGGGGCTCGAAGACATCAACAAGGGGTTCGACCTGATGCATGCAGGCGAAAGCATCCGCAGCGTGGTTGTGTACTGACACCTGAGAGTGGTGCAGCGGCCGAATGGATTGTCCGGTTAAACCGGACAATGGCGATCTGGGTTTTTTGTTCGCCCACAAAAACGCCCGCCATCCTCCGGCTTGACCGGAGGATCCATGCGGCATCTGCCGCCGCACCAAACAAAAAGGGGCCGCTGCGATGCAGCGGCCCTTTTCGTTTGTAATGAATATGTCTTAGCGCGCCATATTGATGATCTTGAGTTGGGTAAACTCTTCCAGCCCGTCAGCACCCAGTTCGGCGCCGACGCCGGACATTTTCGCGCCTCCGAAGGGGATCATCGGATCGAGTTCTGCGTGCTTGTTCACCCAGACCGTGCCTGAATCCATCTTGTCGGCCAGCGCATAGGCGCGGTCGATGTCCTTGGCCCAGATCGAACCGCCAAGCCCATAGGGCGATGCATTGGCGCGGGCGACGGCATCATCGGCATCCGAATATTTGATCACCGGCAATACCGGGCCGAACTGCTCTTCGTCCACGAGACGCGTGCCGTCCGTTATGTCGCGCACAATGGTCGGGCGGATGAAGTAGCCCTTTTTGTCGGGTGTCGTGCCGCCGGCAATGATCTTGCCGTTGCCGCGCGCATCCTCGATCAGGTCTTTCACCCGGTCATACTGCATCTTGTTCTGCAGCGGCCCAAGCTGCGTGCCCTGTTCAAGACCGTCGCCGATGATGGCGGCTTCGGCGAGCTTCGCCAGTTCGTCGCACATCTCATCGTAAATGCTCTCATGCACATAGAGCCGCTTCATGGCGATGCAGACCTGGCCTGAGTTCTGGAACGCCGAATTGAACAGCTGCGGTGCTGCTTCCTTCGGGTCCACATCGTCGAGCACGATGCCCGCATCATTGCCGCCCAGTTCGAGCGTCACACGCTTCAACAGGCTCGCGGCACCGGCCATCACCTTGGCGCCGGTTGCGGTTGAGCCGGTGAAGGAAATCTTGCGAATGTCGGGATGCGCCGTCATCGGTGCGCCAAGATCGTTGGCATCGGTGATGACGTTCACCACGCCGGCAGGCACGATGTCTTTCAGCAAAGCAGCCATCTTCAGCGTTGTCAGCGGCGTTGTCGGCGCGGGCTTCAGCACCAGCGTATTACCGGCCAGCAGGGCAGGCGGCAGCTTGAAGGCCATCAGGATCATCGGGAAGTTCCACGGCACGATCGCACCGATGACGCCAAGCGGCTTGCGATGGGCCTCGACGCGGCGGCCTTCATTGTCGTCCAGCACCTTCACCGGCATATCCAGCGAGGCGAAATACCGCATGAAGGCAATGGTGCCATACACTTCGCCAGTCGCATCGGACAGCGGCTTGCCCTGTTCCTGGGTCAGCAGCCGGGCGAAGCCTTCAGCTTCCGCCTCAATGGCATTTGCGATGGCATTGATGACCGTGCGGCGCTGTTCAATCGGCGTCGCTGCCCATGCGGGAAATGCGGCCTTTGCGGCGGCAACAGCCTGATCCAGCTGGGCTTCGCTGGCGCGCGGGGCAACCGCTACAACATCCTCGGTCGCCGGATTGACCACATCCATGGTCATGTCGCCATCAACGAGCTTGCCGCCGATGAGCAGGTGATATTGATCGCTCATTTGTCCAACTCCCTTGGATGCGCAGGTCTTTTGCCCACGCTTGTTGCTTATTGCTTATTGCTTATTGCTTATTGCTTATTGCCGGAAAGCCTATCGCGTATTTGAGCTACGCAAAATGCTTTTTTAGAAGGCAGGGAGATAGGTCTCGGAAACACCGGGGCCAAGCGGCAGGCCGAACATCATCCACACGACGAAAAGCGCCGTGGACGCAATGCCGAACGCAAAGGCAAAGGGCAGCATGGTGGCGACCAATGTGCCGATGCCGAAATTCGGGTCATAGCGTTTGCCGACAATCAGGATCAGCGGGAAATAGGGCAGCAGCGGCGTGATCATATTGGTGGAGCTGTCACCGATGCGGTAGGCCGCCTGGGTGGCTTCAGGCGACAGGCCCAGTAGCATCAGCATCGGTACGAAGATCGGCGCAAGAAACGCCCATTTGGCGGAGGCGCTGCCGACCAGAATGTTGATGCCCGCTGCCAGCGCTATGAGCGACACCAATAGCGGTGCCCCTTCAAAGCCGATTGAGCGCAGACTGTCTGCCCCGACAACAGCGGTAATGATGCCGAGGTTTGACCAGCTGAACATGGCGATGAAATGCGCGGCAATGAATGCCAGCACGATATAGACGCCAAGGTCAGACATGGCGTCCGCCATCATCCGCACCACGTCCTTGTCCGACTTGATAATGCGCGTGGTGACACCGTAGGTGATGCCGCAAATGAGGAAGGCCAGAAACATGATGGCCACGAGACTACGCATCAGCGGCAGGAAACTTCCATCCGCACCACGCAGGGGAAAGCCCGGTGCCCATGCAAGCGCCGTAACGCCGACGGCGACCAGGACCAGCGACATCAGCGCCGCCTGCATACCGCGCCGCTCGACGATTGAGACGTCGGCCTCAGGCGTTGCACCGGCTAGAGGTGTTTCGGGCGGTGTCCATTTAGGCAAGCGCGGCTCAACCAAGCGGTCCGTCACCCAGGTGCCGACCACCACAAATAGCGGCACCAGAGCAAGCATCAGATAATAATTGGCGGTGACATCCACCACATAGTCAGCCGCCACAAGCCGGGCGGCTTCCTGCGTGATGCCTGCAAGCAGCGGATCAAGCGGTGTCAGAATAAGGTTGGCGCTGAAGCCCCCTGCGACACCGGCAAAGCCCGCGGCCAGCCCTGCAACCGGGTGACGGCCTGCGCCCATGAAGATGGCAGCCCCCAGCGGAATGAGCACTACGTATCCAGCATCCGCTGCCAGCGACGACATGACACCGGCAAAGACGAGCGCTGCCGTGATGAGGCGCGGTGACACGCCGGACACAAGCGAGCGCAGGGCAACTGTCAAAAAGCCGGTTTTTTCCGCTACACCGACACCGAGCATCACCAACAGCACATAGCCAAGCGGCGCAAAGCTGGTGAAAGTCTTCGGCATCTCCACAAACAGCCGCTGGACCAGCTCGGCGGAGAGAAGGTTCTGCGCCACCACCACATCGCCGGTGCCGGGATGGGCCACCGACACGCCTGCAATCGAGGCAATGACCGATGCCACGACAACCAGCACGATCATCAGGGCAAAGAGCGTGACCGGGTCGGGCAGGGCATTGCCTGCGCGTTCCACGCCATCAAGCGCCCGTGTCAGCAAGCCTCTGCGGGTTGTGGTCTGTGACATCTACCTGTGTCCCCTCGTCGCTTATTCGGCCATTTGCCGAATCCCCCCAAGTCTACCCCCGCACGGACCTCAAGGGCAGCAGGCTCACCACGAAGATAAAAGCCGCCGCCAGCACGATTGAGGGGCCGGAGGGGGTGTCGAGGTAAAGCGATAGAAAAAGCCCGCCAATCGCCGCCAGCATCGCCAAAAGCCCGGCGATAACGGCCATCTGCTCAGGTGACGAAGATAGGCGGCGGGCGGCCGCTGCGGGAATGATCAGCAGGGCTGTCACCAGCAAGACGCCGACGACTTTCATGGCCACGGCAATCATCACGGCCAACAGCAGCACAAGGGCAATCCGGTGGAGGTCCGTATTGACACCTTCGGCTGCGGCCAGTTCCTCGTCCATTGTGGCGGCCACCAGCGGTTTCCAGATGGCGGCGAGGCTTGCCAGAACAACAGCGGCCAATGATGCAATGACGGCTATATCGGTGACCGACACCGCCAGCACATCACCAAACAGATAGGCCGTCAGGTCCACTCGCAATCCAGGTGTCAGCGCAATGATCGTTACGCCGAGCGCCAATGACGTGTGCGCGAGAATGCCAAGCAGCGTATCCAGTGCCAGACCGATGCGGCGTTCCATTGCCAGCAGCAGCAGCGCGACACTGACCGTAACCAGAGCAACGCCGAGCGTCAGGTCAATGCCAAGTACAACGCCAAGGCCGATACCCAGCAGGGCGGCATGCGCCGTGGTATCGCCGAAATAAGCCATGCGCCGCCAGACGACGAAACTGCCAAGTGGACCAGCCATGGCGGCAACGCCGATCGCCGCCAGCATGGCGCGCACGAAAAAATCATCCAGCATGGGGGTGATCCTTGTGCGAATGATCATGCTCATGTGCTACGTCGCCGGAAATGCCGTGCTCGTGGTCATGATGATGCTCATAGAAGGCAAGGGCGTCGGCTGCCTTGGGGCCGAACAGGCGCACATATTCGGAATGCTGCGATACTTCATGTGGTTGTCCGGTGCAGCAGACATGTCCGTTGAGACAAATCACATTATCCGTCGCTGCCATCACCACATGCAGGTCATGCGACACCATCAGCACGCCACAGCCGCGCTCATCGCGAATGCGCTGGATCAGCGCGTAGAGCGCCAGTTCGCCTGCATGATCGACACCCGCCACCGGTTCATCCAGCACCAGCAGATCCGGACGCCGCAAAAGGGCGCGGGCCAGCAGCACCCGGCGAAATTCGCCGCCGGACAATGTGTGGACGGATTCATCAATCAGATGGGCAACGCCGGTCTCTTTAAGTGCGGCTGAAACAACCTCACGGCCGGCACTTATGGTGGCGGTCAACAGGCGCGATACGCTCACCGGCATCATCGGGTTAAGTGTCAGGCTTTGCGGCACATAGCCGATGGTCAGCCCCTTACGCCGTTTGATGCGCCCGGCACTCAATGCCTGCAGGCCCAGCAAAGCGCGCACCAGCGTCGTCTTACCGCCGCCATTGGGACCGATGACGGTGACAATTTCGCCAGGCGAAACGGTGAGGCTTATGGCGTCGAGAAGCGTGCGCTTGCCTATTGTGACGCTCAGCTCTTCAGCGGAAATCAGGGGCGCGGCGTTGGTCATGCGCAGGCACCGCACAAACCGGCCACTTCAACGGTGGTTGATGCCGGTGAAAACCCGCTGGCCTTGGCCGCGCGGGATATGGCGCGGTCAATGGCTGGTGCTTCGAATTCGGCTACCTGTCCGCAATCGGTACAGATCATGATCATCGGCCTGTTCGTGTGGCCCGCATGCGGGCAGGCCATGAAGGCGTTGAGACTTTCAATTTTGTGGGCAAGACCGTTGCTCACCAGAAAATCAAGCGCGCGATAGACAACCGCCGGTGCCGGGCGGCGGCCACGCCAGTCGATCCGCTCCATGATGTCATAGGCGCCCTGGGCGCGATGGTCATCCAGCAATGCTTCCAACACGGCGCGGCGATCCGTCGTGAGACGGGCTTTGCTCTTGCCCAGAATCTGCTCGGCCTGTGCCATTGCGCCTTTGCGGCAGGCATCGTGATTATGGGTGCTTGGCGGGAAGGCGCTGGCGGTCATGGCGACACTCGTCCGTATTTTTTGCGGAGGGGCTTGCGGGATCACATATTGTGATAATATAACATATTAGTTCTTAACCGCGAGGGTACCCCAATGCAAACATTTGTCCAGTCTTTGTGCCTGTCTCTTGCGGTTCTGATCCTTGCCGGTGGTGCCGCGCGGGCGGAACCCCAAGTTGTGGCAACCGTGCCTGCGCTGCATTCCATTGCCGGTGGCATTCTGGGGGATGCCGGGTCGCCGCATCTTCTGGTCCCCGGTGGTCCCTCGCCGCACAGCTATAGCCTTAAACCGTCAGATGCCGGGGCGCTCAATCAGGCAGACATCGTAATCTGGGCCGGACCGCAGGTTGAGACCTTTCTTGATGGAAAGCTGGCTACACTCGCGCCGGATGCAACGATTATCGAAATGACGGCCCTTGATGGCATCATGCTGCATCATCTGCGCGCGGGCGGCATATGGGACGCTCATGCACATGATGATGGCGACGAGCATGATGATGACGGTGATGAACATGACCACGGGCATGAGCATCACGCTGATGAGCATCACGCTGATGAGCATCACGCTGATGAGCATCACACTGATGAGCATCACGCTGACGAGCATGCGGACGAAATGGTCGACGGCCATGTGTGGCTTGATCCGCGCAATGCCATTGTGCTCAGTGCAGCGATTGCGGAGACGCTGGCATCACTTGATCCAGAAAATGCCGTAACTTATCGCGCCCGGCATGATGCGCAGGCCAAGCGCCTGAAGGCATTGGATCAGGAAATTGCGGCACAACTTTCAGCGGTCCAATCACGGCCCTTTATCGTGTTCCATGATGCCTATCAGTATTTTGAAGCACGCTACGGGCTGGCCGGCGTTGGGTCGGTGACGGTATCACCGGACGTGGCACCGGGTGCAAAGCGTGTGCGGGAAATTCATGCACGGATTGCCGAGCGCGGGGCTGTCTGCGTTTTCGCGGAGCCGCAGTTCCGGCCGTCCATTCTGGACGCGATAATGCAGGGCACTGCAGCTAAGACGGCTGTGCTTGATCCGGTCGGTGCATCACTGGTGCCCGGACCAGATCTTTATCCGGCACTGCTGCATGGACTGGCCGACAGCATGGCAGATTGTCTCGGAGAGGCCAGCTAACCGAAGGCGCGCAGGGCAAACCAGTAGCTTCCGGCCATGCAAAGGCCCGCCGCCGCAGCGGTGCGGATGCTGAGTGTGGCTGGGCTGCCCAGGCGCGGAGCCACAAGCATGGCAATGCCCCAGACGCCGGCGACCAGCAGCAACTGCCCCAGCTCAACGCCGACATTGAAGCCGAATAGTGCAAGCGCCAGACGTTCTGCCGGCAGCCCGAGTTCGAGCAGCACACCGGCAAATCCAAAGCCATGCACCAGCCCGAAGATGCCAGTGAGCACCGGCAGCAATCGGCCCGCCAATGCCTCATCCCGCGTCAGCCACGCATAGCCTGCAACCAGCAGGGCAAGTCCGAGCCAGACGCTCAGGGGCAAAGCACTCCCCAGAATGAGTGAGAGTGCGCCAAGCACCAGCATCAATCCGACCGCCGCCATGATGCCTCGGGCTGACAGGCCTTTGGGCGCTGCCATGCTTTCCACTGCCACCAGCATGATGGTGAAGGCAATCAGTGCTTCTACGACGGGCGGGTTGGGCACAGCCAATCCAAGAACTGCCAAACTCAAAGTGATGCTGTGGCCGATGGTGAAGCCGGTCACCACAAACACCACATCCCGCAAGCGCCTGCAGAGCAACAGCAGGCCGATGAGGAAGGCCACATGGTCGATGCCTTCAAGAATGTGCTGGGTACCGAGCGCCACATAGCGGGCGAGGGTGGTAAGGGCGCTTTCCTCAACCGGTGCCACGCTGCCGTCGCTGGCGAAGGAGAAAACCGCGCTGCGATGGGTCGCCGTCAACAGCCGTTCTTCAAAGGCTCCGTCAGCCGCACGGGCACGGACAAAATGCAGGTGTCGGCTGGCGACGGGAAAAAAGGCGTTGTTGGTGTATTCGATCGGCGCATCGGCATTCTCCGCCGGGCAGCCATAGGTCAGCTCGAATTGAAGTTCGGCGGTGGCCGCCTTGCGTGGTTTGGGCGCGTCCAGAAGCTGGCATGGTTCGCCGCCACGCCGGACTGCCAATGACTGGACCAGATGTGCGGCCAGCAATGCAGGCAGACCTTCCGCCTGTGGATCAAGTACACCGAGACGTGTCACCTCGCGGGCGCTGGCGCGAAACTGAACCGTCAACCGGTCAGCGTCGATCGACAGGGACGACATGGTCTGGCTGCGTGTGTGCGCCTGAGCCGGCGGGCCCGCACCAAGTGCCAGGACAAAGCCGAACAGCGCGACGGATATAGCCCTGCAGATCACGGCCGCAATTCCGGATTGGCAGTGTAACCGTCCGCAAAGTCGATCTCCGCGCGCGACCACAGCCAGTCCAGATATTGGCGCAAGGCATCATCATCGCGACGACGCATGAACTCGGCCTCAACCAATGGCTCTACGTCCGCGAAAGGACGCGGTGTGCCCGGCTCCAACGCCACCACACGGAAGAAGCTGACACCGCCGGGAACCACAACCGGCCCGCTGACGTCGCCCGCTTGCATCTGCGCAATCGCTGCGGCTGCTGTGGGGCCCGTATATTCCCGAAGCTTTGTCTGCGGCAGCATGCCCCTGGGCATGGGCAGGTTGACAGCGTCACCGTGCTTTGCCCGAAGCGCTGCAAAATCTTCGCCCGCCGCAAGACCGGACGTGATGGCCGCAATCGTGGCGGCGCTTTGCTCGCCTTTGCGCACAAATAGCTGTTCTGCGTGATACCGACCGCGCCCAGAGAACAAAGCCGGGCTTTCGCTGTAGAGGGTTTCGAGATCTGCTTCAGTAGGTTCGCGCGCTGCTGCATCGCCAAGCACCGTGATGATCATCGCATTGACGATGGCCTTGCGTACGGTGCTGTCGCTGTCCACCAGACCAACTTCGATGCCGCGCTGGATCAACAATTCCTCGTCGATCAGCCGCGCCAAAATACGCTCACGGTCAGCCTGGGTCATTTCGTTGCGCTTGTCGGCGGCGACGGCTTCGACCGCAAGGGTCAGGTCGTCGCTGGTGACAACGGCATCATTGACCGAAGCGGCAATGCCATCACCACCGCCCCATTGGGCGAATGGATTTTCGGCAAGCGCGCCCCACAGGCCCAGCAACAGGCCGGCCACGACGGCGGCACCGGCGATACGCATCCGGCTTTTATCGCTCACAGCTCTTATCTCCGCAGCTTTGCGTCCGGCCTTAACCGCGCCAGTTCACATAGATCGGCGATGACCATGCCCGGTGACCAACATCTGCGAGGCAGGCCTCATCCGCGTCGGTGCGGAAATCGGCGTAGCATGGATTGACCTTGATGCAGTTGCCGTCCGCATCAAACTCGCAGCGCAGATTGGCACCATTGATGGTTGGCGTCTTTTCCTGCACCGCACGCGCGTAATAGAGCGTATCGCGGCCAAGTTCTGCATATTCGGGGTCGGTGAAGGTGAAGCTGCAGCCGCTTTGGTCCGGCTCGCACTGATGGGTGATGAAGGCATCATCCACCAGATCCGCCACATCCTCAGTGCCATCAATCTGCGGGCGGATACGAATGATCTCGATCCGGTCGATCACGTTGCGGGTATCCGTCGGGTTGTAGCATTCGCCACGGCACAGGCTTTCAAACTTGTCCTCCGGCAGACCTGCGCTTGCAGATTCAGGGCAGCCCGGCTTCTGCTTGAAGGCCCCGACGGCGCGGACGCGGAAAGTTGGGTTTTCGTCTGACTCAACCGTTGAGCCCATGACGGCAACAAGTTCGGGCTCTGCATCGGACGCGACTTCTGCGACCTCCACATCCACGACTTCAGCGTCTGCTTCGACAGCTTCGGCGTCAGGCTCCAGTGTCTCTTCACCTTCTGCCGCCGTGTCGTCAACCGCTGGCACAGTGGCCGGCTTGATCATGTCAAACCACAGCAGCATGCGTGGGCCCGACGTACCAAACGTCTCCTTGCGCTTGAGGGCGTCAAAGATGGCGTCGCGGTCGCGGCCTTCGGAATGTACGGCAGCAAGGCCACCGGCGGTCCAGAATGAACCTTGGCGTTCAAACTCGGTGAGCTGAAAGCCGGGCACGTCTGCGATGTCTTCCTGCGTCAGCGGCAGGGAGTAGGGCAGCACCTCACCCTTATTCAAACGCTGCCGGTCCATCCATTCCTGGCTGCGCGGCCCGCGTGCGTCGGACTGGTATTCGCGGTCGACAGCCTTGTAGCCGGTGCCCGGGCGGGCGCGGTGGGTATCGCTTGAGGAAATGAAGCCCCAGTTGAAGCGGCGCGGGTTTTCCGGCTCATCAAAATTGGTGATGGCCATGCCGTATTGAACCGACGTACCCGGACGGTGGTTGAAGGGCGGCAGGAAACAATCGCGGCACTGGCCGGCATCCAGATACTCTTCTGAGTCCTCACCGGAGATTGTCAGGTGCCCGGCAATCGAAAGTTGCGCAAAATTATGGCGGGCTTCTTCAGCGCGGGTGGTGCATGTCTCGTCGCTCTCACCTGCAGCTTCACAGCGGCTGCGAATGATTTCACCAGCACGCCAGCAGGTGGGCACATAGTTGTGGCTTGGCGCCGGGCAGGCGATGTTGCCTTCCGCGTCAATTGTTGCCGACCGCCATGAACGGTATTCCTCGGAACTGCCGTGACCCGACATCAACTCGATGAGTTCCTGCCGCTCAGGCTGCATACTCGGCTTCAACTGCTTGTCGAAGGTGGTGCCTGTCGGCGTGTAGAAGCCCCAGCTTGTGCCGTGGGGTATAACCACCGGATCGAGTTCCAACTCGTCATAAAGCTTGCGCGCCAGATCGCCCGGCGTATCGGCATTCTCAAAGCATTCCGGGCTCAGCTCGTTTGAAGGTGTGTCCGCCGGGCAAGAGGGTACGGCCCGCGTTTCGCGCATGAACTCACGGAAGTTGAGATAAGGCGCGCGGTTTTCCCAATCAACGATGGCGGTGGCGACGGGCAGGTTACCGACCGAGTTGCGCAGGGCGGATGTCGCAAGCCCACCTGCCGCAATGGCACGCGGTGCAATCTTGTCATCTTCAAGGTCGCGGAAAATGACGTTCTTGTGGCCGTAGTGATCGTCCGGCGTGCGGCCCACCTGGGTCCATTCAAAGCCGACAAACGACACCATGTCCGGGTTGGCAGGATCACCGGCAACCGCGTTGCACTGGCGGATCGTGTCTTTGGTTTCCTTCCAGCGGCGCGGGGTCGAGGCTTCCGCGTGGTCGGTGATCGACCAGAAGTCCAGCGCTGAGCAGTGCCGGGCAAAGTCGCAGGCATCGGCAACCGGATGCGCGCCGGGGCCTGAGTTCATTGGCAACGCCCACAGGAATGCGTCGGTGGAGAAGGTTGTGTGCACATGCAGGTCACCGAAAAGGATCTGCTTGGGCTGATCGACGTCAATGGCGTCGGCGGCTTGCGCCTGCGCTTCCTGCTTGGCGGCAACAACCTCAGCCGGCGTCACCGTGCCCTGCGGCTCACCCGCACGCATGGTGTCACCCGCCATATTGGCCAGATAGTAATAGCCGCCACCAAGGGCTGCACCGATAACCAGAATCGCGATCAGCAGATAACGCATGTCCGCCTTCTCCCCTTTGCCGTCTTGTTATTCGCCTGTTTGCCGCAGGCGGTTATTGTTTGTCTCAGGCACTGATTGCGGTGCCGTAAAATAATGCGGCACCGGCCAGCAGAACCACGACGCCACCAAGCGCACTTACAGAGGTGAGCATGCCGCTGGCGGCTGGTGACACGCGACCGCGTGTCCAGATAGTTGCAATGCCGACGCCTGCCAGCGTGACACCCATGCCGATTGAAATTGCCGCAACCGTCAGCAGGCCGAGCACCCATGCACCGCTTGCCAGCGCGAACAGCACGGCAATCAATGCGCCGGTGCAGGGCACCGCGCCGACCGCAAGCGACAGAAGGCCGCGTTCGCGGTTGTTTGAGACCAGCACATGGTCATGCTCGTGGTCATGGTCATGGTCATGGATTTCGTCGTGGTGATCATGGCTGCAGCCACATACAGCTGCCGCCTGGCCACCGGGCCAGGGCAGGGTGATGCCCCGCGGCGCAAGCCCTGTGACGGCAGCGCGGTAGATCATCGCAACGCCTGCCAGCACGATGAGACCGTAGCTGATGAGCTTGATGGTGGTGAAGGCAGAACCCGACGCATCAATGACGCCACCAAACAGGATGGCGGCGAAAATGGCGATCAACGCCGCGGAACCCACATGCAGGGCGGCAATCTCACCGGCCATGCGAATGGCTTCACGCAAGGGCGCAGGGCGTCCGGCAAAATAACCTGCGACAACAAGCTTGCCATGGCCCGGGCCAAGGGCATGCAGCGCGCCATAGGAGAAGCCCAGCCCCAATGGCAACAGCGCTGCCTGGCTGAATTGGCCTGACTGGGCGGCAAGTTCAGCGCCCGCCAACGCCTGCATGAGATAGCTGTGCACCTTCTCGACCTGATAAACGATCTCGCTCATCAGGGAGAAATTTGTATACATGCTAGTACACGTGGTGCACGCCTGTGCGGGACCGGCAAATGCCAGACCCGTTAAGGCGACCGCGATCATCGCCGCGAATCCCGTGCGTAAATTTCGTCCCCACATGCGGGCACTATGCCCCTTGTGATTTCTAATGTCTTCCATTATTTTGTTCGGCAATGCAGCAAAAACAATCAAATCCCAACACCAAGACAAAACTCATCCGCGCGGCTGAACGGCTGTTTGCGGAGAATGGGCTTGGTGCCGTTTCCGTGCGCGACATCACGCGGGCCGCAGGGGCACGCAATGAATCGGCGCTTCATTATCATTTTGGCAGCAAGGAAGCGCTCATTCGCGCGGTATTTGCCGACCGGATCCAGGGCATCGATTCGGAGCGGCTGGCGCTCATTGCCGAGCTTGATGCGGCAGGTGCCGGAAGTCAGATGACGCAGCTGATGGCTGCGACGATTGCACCGATGCTGCGCGCCTGCATGGATGAAGGCGGCAGGCTCTATGCCACCTTCCTGATGCAGATCGCAGCCGACCCGCGCTTTGACGTCGATCGCTTGATGGATGATCTGGCACCGGATGGTATTCTGGCCGTCAGCGCCCGCCTGCTGAAGCTGATGGATCACCTGCCGGCGCGGACGACCGCTGCCCGCCTGCAACGGCTGCCGTCGCTGACCATCGTCATCATGGCGGATTTTGCCCGCGAGATGGCATCGGGATCACAGATTTCTCTCGACTGGGCGATTGCGGAAGCAGCCACCAGCCTTGCGGGCTATCTCCTCAGCGAACCTGCCGGATCGGCTGCTATCTGACACGGGGTGAAATACTGAAACCGGATCGCAAAAATTTTATTTGTGCATTCGGGCGTGAAGTCCCCACATCAACAAAGACAATGGATCTCAGGGAGACGACAAATGGCACTGGTTATTTATGGCCTGTCCGCATCACCATTCGTGCGCAAAGTTAGGGTCTTTCTGGCCGAGAAGGGCGTTGAGTACACGCTTGAACAGATCAACATTTTCCCGGCGCCGGACTGGTTCAAGGAAATCAGCCCGTTGAAGCGTATTCCCGTGCTGCGGGATACGGACCGGCCCGAGCCCAACACAATCGCCGATTCATCGGCCATCTGCGCCTATGCGGAACAGGCATTTCAAAATACGCCGCTTTATCCTGCAGACGGATTTGCACGCGGGCACGCCTGCTGGCTTGAAGAATATGCCGACACGGAAATGGCAAACGCGGTTGGCATGGGCGTATTCCGTCCGGTCGCGCTGGCAACTCTGATGGGCAAGGAGCCGGATCCTGCCGCTGCCGAAAAGGCAATGGCAGAGCGTATGCCAGCGATCTTTGATTATCTGACCACGCAACTTGGTGACGGCGAATTTCTTGCCGGCGATGCGTTTTCGATTGCCGACATTGCCGTCGCTACCCAGTTCGTCAATCTGCAGCATGCGGGCTACAAGCCGGATGCATCACGCTGGCCGCAATTGTCGGCCTATCTCGCACGCATCCATGCCCGGCCAAGCTTCAAAGCACTCATCGAAGAAGAAGCTCCGATGTTTGCCAAGACGCGAGCTGCATAAAGGCTGGAACCGGGAGAACCGGGCGCAGTCGAAATTCGACCTGCAGGCAGCGACAGCAGAGCATGGACCTAGCCGCGTAGGTCCAGCCAGGCTGTCTCTGCCGGGCTCAGCTGAACACTGAATACCGCCAGCGATCCGCGGAGTTCTTCAAGTGTGCGCGGACCAACAAGGGCGCAGGTCGGCATGTTCTGCGCCAGCACATAAGCAAGCGCGATAGTCATCGGCGCGACGCCTCTTTTCTCAGCCAGCTCGATAGCCCGGCGGCGGCGTTCAAAATTCTCGTCGCTGTAAAAGGCATGAACCAGGTCGGCATCCGCCTTGATGTCCGGACCGGCGCGGTCGGTAAAGAAGCCGCGCGCTTGCGACGACCACGAGAACAAAGCCGTGCCGGTTTCCTCCAGCCATGTCCGGTAGCCATCATCCGAACACGCCATGACGCCGGGCCAGATCGGGTTGTTCATGCGCGCCAGCGAGAAATTGTTGGAAAGCACGCCGAAGCCCTGTTTGCCGTTCTTTGCCGCGTAGGCATTGGCTTGCGCCATGCGTTCCTTTGACCAGTTAGAGCCGCCGAAGACGCTGATGCGCCCTTCGTCCTTCAGCTCGTTGAGTAGATCCACCCATTCACCGATGGGGACGGAAACGTCATCGCGATGCAGGAAATAGATGTCGGCGCGGTCGGTGCCCAGACGCTCGAGGCTTTCTTCAAGCTGCGGGCGGACGGCATCCGGGCGGCAATCAGGCGTATGGGCCCCCTTGCAGATCAGCACCACCTCGTCGCGCACGCCACGGTCCTTCATCCAGCGGCCAAGCAGCCGCTCCATGATCCCATCGCCATATAGATGCGCTGTGTCGAAGGTGTTGCCGCCCTGCATGCAGAAGTCGTCAAACTGAATGGCTGCGTGGGGCATGCTGGTCTGGTTATCACAGCCCATGATGAGGGCTGAGACCGGATTGGCGACACCCTTGATGTCGCGCATCTGCATGGATGCCTCCGGCTTCTTCGTCAGCGGCAAACGGCTTGCTGTGGGCCAGCCGGACTTGATGCTTTCCGCCTCATAACGGAATCCCGTGGATGCACGCCACGCATCAAGCGCGCGCATATCACCCAAGGTGTCCGCCCAGGACATCAGCGGGCTTTCCGTCAAGCCGCGCGCAACGCAATCCGCCACGTGGTCGGCTTCGGTCTCATAGAGCCAGTTCGGCTGTTCAATCTCGATGAATTCAGGCGACTTGCCGAACCGGCGCAGTTCAATCTTTGAGCTACCGGATTCAACGCCCCCCGCATGCCAGGGGCTTTGCATGTGCAGCGAGCCGGTTTCACCATAGACGTTAGCCGTATTAGGCAGCCAGGCGGAGACCGCCGTTGATAGCTGCGCAATGACATCCCCCTCAAAGGTCATCAGCGTGGCAGCCCATTCGTCCACACCGGTTTCCCCGAGGCGCGCGGCACCACTCACCGTCAGTGGATCTGCAAAGCCTTTGCCGGCATTCACGCCGGCGACGAGGCGGGCGAAGGATACCGGATAAAGCCCCACATCCATGATGCCGCCGCCGCCAAGCTCATTGGCAAACAACCGGCTGCTGGGGTCAAATCCCGCATGAAACCCAAAGCTTGCTTCTATCGTCCGCACCCGTCCTATTTCGCCACCGGTAATCATGTCAACCAGCTTACGGGTTTGCGGCGCCAGCCGGTACATGAAGGCTTCCATGAAGAAGACGCCTGCGTCGCGGGCAGCTTCCACCATGGCCATGGTGTCGGCATGATTGAGGGCTGCGGGCTTTTCAACCAGCACATGCTTGCCTGCCTGTGCCGCACGGATTGCCCACTGGGCGTGGCCGGTATGTGGTGTAGCCACATAGATCGCGTCTACCGCGGGGTCAGCCAGCAGGGCGTCATAATTCCCTGACGCGGTGAAAGTCGCAGCGCCACCTGCCACCTGCGCGTTGGGATCAGCTTTCAGCTTGTCGATAAAGGTCTGCGCCGTTTCAGCATTACGGCTGCCGACCCGCGCCAGTGTGCCTGCTTTGCTTTTGGCAACGGCGCGGGCGAACGCATGCGCGATGGAGCCGGTGCCAAGAATGCCCCAGGAGAGACCGGACATGCGCCCTCACTCGTATCTGAAATGGTGAACGTGAATCATCTTGCAGCGCTGCCTGCACAGGCACAGGAAGTGTGAAGCCGACAGCTAAGCTGCAGCGGCTCTCCTGCATCCAAAGCTGCTCCTAGCCAGCATCGCGGGCTCCGGGAAAAAAAGTTTGGGGAGACCCTTCAGCGGTTCGGGAACGTAGTCGCGCGCATTGAACGCCGTCCAATCGTCGCGCTCCACAACCAGACGATCCGCAACTGCCAAAAGCACCAGCGGATTAACAGCCATGCCGATATGCGAACAGATGATTTCGATATTCTCGCGGGGCACACCGTCATTCAGATCGAGGTATTCCTCAGGAATAGCCGTGGTATCTGCATGCGCAACGCCGTCATAGGGGCTGAAGATCGCCACCAGCGGCACACCGGGCGGCGGGCGGTGCAGCGTCAGCGCTTCGAGTTCTGCCTCATTGAGCAATTCTTCCATCGGTCGGCCGGTGAAGTAGCGCATGGCAAATCCGACGCCGCGATTGATCAGATGCTGCTGATCCTTGAGCACATGGGCGGGGCTGCCAAGCGTAATCACCCGGTCAACTTCATCGGGGAACATGCGGGCCAGCTCGCGCGCATAAATGCCGCCGAGGCTCTGGCCGATCAGCGATACTGACCGTCCATATTCGTCCGACATCATCTTGATGCGGTCGCCCAGCAGGCGTCCCAGCGTCGCGATATAGTCCATGCTCTCAGGACCGCGATTGAGGCCGAGGCCCCAACTGTCGGCGACAAAGCCGTGCTTGTTCAAAAAGCGGTTGAGCGGACGAAGAGAAAATTCAGGTCCGGAAAAGCCCGGCAAGGTAAGGACCGGTATGCGTCCGTCACCACTTGGGGCCACCTGATCGAGGATTGGCCCCGTCAGGATGTTTGCAGCAAACTCTCCACCGGCCCAAAGCGCATCGCCTTGCAGACGGAGAAGATCGAACGTCGTTTTGACTGCCATATGGTGCCACCGCGCGGGGACGCGATTCCTAGATCAGTTAATGTTCCACATGAGTGTGACGCCTTTTATATGGGCACGCCAAGCTTTTTTAGGGACACCATTTCGCATATATTTTGTGCGTTTTTCTCTGCGGTCAATAAATAGGCACGTCCATTTTTCCAACAAAACAGGGCTGTCTAATCCGTATACAGATTAGACTCAACCGCTTGATTTTAAGGGATATTATCGTCTACGCCCAACAGATAACGCTAAAGCGTATCGCCTTTGAACGTCACCGTTTTACAGTAAACGCCCTGCGCCGAGAGCGTGCGGCAAAGGCCATCGGCCGCCGTGCGCGAGGCGACGGGTCCTGCAATCAGGCGTTGAAAAACACCATTCTCGCCGGTGTCGATTCGTTGAATACGAACCGTCAAACTGGCCAATTCCGCAGGATGGCCTTCCTTCAACTCCTGCCATCCCTCAACCAATCGGTCGCGGCTCTTGTAGGAGGCAAGGTGCAAGGCAAAGGGGGCAGACGAGTCCGGCTGTGTTGGAGTGGAGGGCGGTGCGGCCAGCACAGCGGCAGATGTCGGTGCCAACCGGGCAGGAGCCTTGGCAGGCTTTGCCGGCACAGCAGCCGTCACCGGGCCGAATGCGCTTTCCATGGCCGCAACACGGCTGCCGAGATCTTTTTCGCGGGCCACCAGAGTTTCAAAACTGGGCCGGACGACCGAGTAATCGAGCTTCAGCTGGGCAAGATCATATTCAAGCCGCGCCAGACGCACTTCCAGACTTTCGCCCGGCACGGGCGGCGGAAGGGATGCGACATCTATCGGTGCGCGGGGCGGTGTCGACGAGGTTATAATCGGCTCGTCGGTGAATTGTGCGCAGGCTGACAAGGATACCGAGGCGGCCAGACAGCAAGCGGCAAGTGCCAGCCTCTTATTGCCAAATCCGTTCCACGGCATCGTCATCAGTTAGATAAACCCCGTCCAGATTGCCCCGGCAGACCGGCCCGGATCTGTAAAACCGGCCCGAATCAAGGCGCTGGCCTCAATACTCGCTGGTAAACCCGCCTTGGCCGCCCGTCAAACAACGTCTGCGTCCCCGTATCCCAAAGTCCCGCGGACCACGCCAAGGCGTGCTGGCAAGGCCACGCAACGCCGTTGCTGCGCGCGCGGCCACAATGATTAATTTTTGGGCACGCAGACTTCGTTGAGGGCAGAACCTGCCACAAAATTAACCATAAAAGGCCCGGTCCTAATCAATTCTTACGCATTTGTGCATTGATTAGCGCCGCTATGTGCCGAATTGGGCCAGACCGGCCCGGTTTGTGCAGACAGGGCGGAGAAATACTGGGAATTCGATGCCAGCTGGCTCAGCCATGCGGAATACATGGAGTGGCGCGGCGGCATTGTATTGGGTTGGGTGCGTTAGGGTCAGTCCGGCGGTCCCTGGCGATCTGCAAGAAGGGATGCCGCGATGTTTGAAGGAATACCCGTTGAAGGTTTGGTCGGGATCGGCGCTTTTATTGGGTCAATGATCCTGCTGGCGCTGGTGCATGGGGTCAGCAGTGCCGTTCAAAGCGCACAGGCATCGCGCCGTGAAGCGGCACGGCTGGTGACCGAGCTAAACGCGCTGGTCTCAGCCGTTGGCCGGGCAAGCACTGCCCCCAAGGGTCCCGGAACTTTGCCCTCACCGCGGCCGGTCCGGCGACGGCGGATCCGCCGTGGCGCCGCCCGGGGACCGGCCCTCACAGGCCCCCGGCAGCCTTATGGGCCCGGCAGCATGGCCCGTAGCTAGGCGCGCATCTGCTTCCTGTCGTTCACCACTTTATTCACGCAGGTTTTGCAGCCGGGCGCGGGCTCTGCTACTGGGCAGGCTTCATCCGTGCCGCTTTTACACCATAGAGTCGGCATTGATTGTTCCAGGCATTTGAGCAGGCGCCTTGATGGCAGTGCGATACGAAAAGACAACCCGCCGCGCCGGGATCATGCTTCATGATCTTGCGGCCGCCATTATGGCGTTCCCCATTGCGGTCGCACTGCGGCTTGGTCGCGGCGCACTCGATCACGACCCACAGGCACTCACCTATGGATGGGGGCTGTTTGTCGTTGTGGCGCTGGCGGTGACGTTGGGCTCGCGTCTTGACCGAGGGTCGTGGCGCTATGCGTCCGTCGATGATGCGCTGCTGATCGGCCGGGTGTCGGTCATTGCCAATCTTATCTTTCTGCTGGCGCTGTTCGTCCTGTTCCGGGCCGAGCTCATTCCGCGTTCCGTCGTGCTCATAAACATGTTCGTGTTTGCAGCGCTGCTTGCAGGTCCGCGGCTGATCTATCGCGCCTACCATGATGGACGCATGGCAACGCTGCTGGAGCGCGGTACCCATTGGCGGGTCCCAATTCTGATTGTCGGCGCGGGCGACCAAGCGGAAGCCTTTCAGCGGCAGATGTTGCGGGATGCTGACGCGCCTTACCGGGTGGTGGGTATTGTCGATGATGACCCTGCACGCATTGGCACCACAATTCGCGGTGTGCGTGTTTATGGGCCGCTGAGCGACATGCCGGTCATTGTCAAGAAGCTGGAGCGGCGCGGCGCGCGGCCGGAGCGGCTGGTCCTTACCAGCACCTATGACGGCGGCATGGGGCGCACACAGATGCTGCAGCTGGCGTCTGATCTCGGCATGCGGTTGGACCGCATCCCCGCGCAAAGCACCCTGCGCAAGGAAGACGGCTCACGGCTGGAAGTGCAGCCGGTGGATGTCGAGGACCTTTTGAGCCGCCCGCAGGCGATGCTCGATAAAGCTGCGATGGAACAGCTGCTGGCAGGTAAGCGGGTGGCGATTACCGGTGCCGGTGGCTCCATCGGCTCAGAACTGGTGCGCCAGATCGCAAGCTTTGCTCCAGCATCCATCACGCTGATCGATCAGTCCGAATACAATCTTTATGAGATCGACCGGACACTGGGCGACGACTATCCGGACATTCCACGCCACCCGCTGCTATGCAACGTGCGCAATGCAGAGCGGGTCGACCGGATATTTGCCGACACCAAACCTCAGGTGGTTTTCCATGCCGCCGCCCTCAAGCATGTGCCAATGCTGGAGCCGCAACCGGCTGAAGCCGTACTCACCAACGTACTGGGCAGCCGCAATGTGGCTGATGCCTGCGTGCGGCATGGGGCCGAAGTCATGGTGATGATCTCCACCGACAAAGCGTCCGACCCGGTGAGCATCATGGGTGCAACCAAGCGCGTCGCTGAAGCCTATGCGCAGGCATTGGATATCGATCAGCGCCAGAGCGCGGGCAACACACGGTTTGTGACGGTGCGATTTGGCAATGTGCTGGGATCCGCAGGCTCTGTCGTGCCGCTGTTTCAAAAGCAGCTTGAAAAAGGCGGGCCGCTGACGGTCACCGATCCCGACATGGTCCGCTACTTCATGACCATCCGCGAAGCCGTGCAGCTGGTTCTGTTTGCCAGTGCGCGCGAGCAGGGGCCGGAAGGCAATGTGGGGGCAATCGTAGTGCTCGATATGGGAGAGCCCGTCCGCATTATCGACATGGCGCGGCAGATGATCCGGCTGGCAGGGCTGGAGCCGGACGAGGACATTGAGATCAAGATCACCGGGACGCGGCCGGGCGAGCGGCTGTCGGAGCCTCTGTTTGACCGGCGCGAGGAACACCTGCCCTCAGGCCATCCCGGCCTGCTGTTGGCAAAGCCCGATGTGGGTACATTGGCGCAGGTGAGAGCGGCAATTGATGAGATGGTGCGGCTGGCACGCGAGGGCGAGCAGGCCCGCGTGCGCGCTGCCCTTGAAAAGCAGGTGGCACTGGAGCCCGAAACCGCGGCAGTCTCAGCCTCCTGATTACAGGAAACATGGTTGGAGACGTATTGGTAACGCTCAGCAATCATACTTTATTTTAATTCACCATCCGGCTGCTCTATGCACATTGTCGGCCCCATGCGGCCCGCTGGAACAAGCGTCTGGAGACCCGATTTATGAGTGCAGTGTCGCCCATCACCAAACCTTTTGCCGCCGTCATCCTGGCTGCCGGCAAGGGCACACGCATGCGCTCAGACACGCCCAAGGTTCTGCACAAGCTGGCGGGCAAGAGCGTTGTCGGCCATGTGGCGACGGCCGCTGTTGCGCTGGACCCTGAACATCTGGTTATCGTGGTCGGTCCCGGCATGGAAGAGGTCGCCGCCGACGTGCCCGGCGCGGGTGCGGCAATTCAAAAAGACCGTCTGGGCACAGCTCATGCGGTGCTGGCCGCACGCGATGCGCTCAAGGGCTTTGACGGTGACCTGATGGTCCTCAACGGCGACGTACCGCTTATTCAGCCAGATACACTCATTCGTCTGCGGCACATGCTGGATGATGGTGCGGCTGTTGCCGTGCTCGGCTTTAGGTGTTCAACCAAGCACGCCTATGGGCGGCTGATCGTGGACGAAAAATCCGGATCTCTTGACCGTATTGTCGAGGACAAGGACGCAAGCCCGGCCGAAAAGCAGAGCAACCTGTGCAACTCCAACGCCATTGTTCTGGCAGCCGAGCATGCCTGGGACATCCTATCTGCAATCGACAACGACAATGCGCAGGGCGAATATTACCTGCCCGACGTTGTGAAGGTTGCCCGAGCCAAGGGGCTTGCATGCACTTATGCGGAAGCTCCAGAGGATGAGGTCCACGGCATCAATTCACGCATTGAGCTGGCGCGTGCCGAAGGCCTTCTGCAAAAGCGCCTGCGTGAAAGCGCCATGAACAATGGCGCAACACTGATTGCTCCGGATACGGTCTTTTTCAGTTATGACACCCAGCTTGGCCGCGACGTGACGGTGGAGCCGCATGTGGTGTTTGGTCCCGCCGTCGTGGTTGAAGACAATGTCACGATCAAAGCCTTCTCGCATCTTGAAGGCGCACATGTGGCGCGGGGTGCCAATATTGGCCCCTATGCGCGGCTGCGCCCCGGTGCGGATATCGGGACCGGGGCCAAGATCGGCAATTTCGTGGAAGTGAAAAAGGCCACCATCGAGGCAGGCGCGAAGGTACCCCACCTGTCCTACATCGGCGACGCACGGATCGGTGCAAATGCCAATGTCGGCGCAGGCACCATCACCTGCAATTATGATGGCTACGACAAGCACTTTACCGACATTGGGGCAGGGGCCTTTATCGGCTCGAACACGTCGCTGGTGGCACCGGTTACCATTGGTGATGGTGGCTTTACCGGGTCGGGCAGCGTCATCACCAAGAACGTAAGCGGCGACGCATTAGCCGTTGAGCGCATGGCGCAAAAGGAAGTGCCTGGCTGGGCGGCAAAGTTCCGCGCCCGCAAGGAAGCTGCCAAGAAAAAGAAGGGCGCCTGAAGCATGTGCGGCATTGTTGGCATCATCGGCAAAGGCGACGTCGCGCCTGTCATTCTTGAGTCGCTGCGGCGGCTTGAATATCGCGGCTATGACAGCGCCGGCATTGCGACCCTTATAGACGGACACATCGAGCGCCGCCGCGCCACCGGCAAGCTGCAGGCATTGGCGGGCGAGCTGGCGATATCTCCCTTGGGCGGCACCATAGGCATCGGCCACACGCGCTGGGCCACCCATGGCGCACCGACGCAGCTCAACGCGCATCCGCACGCAACCGAGAAAGTTGCCGTGGTTCACAACGGTATCATTGAAAATTTCCGCGCGCTGCGCGAGGAACTCTCAGCCGCCGGTGCGCACTTCACATCGGATACAGACACCGAAGTCATTGCCCATCTCATCACCGGATTGCTCGAGAATGGCCTGTCCCCCAAAGCTGCTGTGGCGGCGGCCCTGCAGCGACTTGAAGGTGCTTTTGCCTTGGCGATTGTCTTCAAGGGCGAAAACGGGCTGATGATCGGCGCGCGGCGTGGCAGCCCGCTGGCTGTCGGCTATGGCGACGGTGAAATGTATCTGGGGTCGGATGCATTTGCGCTCGCACCGATGACCAACCGTGTTGCCTATCTGGAAGACGGTGACTGGGTCATCATCACGGCCGACAGTGCAGAAATCTTTGGCGCGGATGACAAACCGGTCGAACGCCTTGTGCAGATCGTGCCGGTTTCTGCCGCACTGGTCGACAAAGGCAATCACCGCCACTTCATGGCCAAGGAAATTCACGAGCAGCCGGAAGTTGCCGGGCATGTGTTGGGTCACTATGTCGATCCGTTCAGTCAGGCGGTGCGCCTGCCGGATCTGCCGTTCGATCTTGCGGCCATCCCCAAGATAACGATTGTTGCCTGCGGTACGGCTTACTACGCGGCCGTGGTTGCCAAATACTGGTTTGAGCAATTGGCGCGCGTGCCGGTGGAAGTGGATGTGGCGTCCGAGTTCCGTTATCGCGAAGGCGCGATGACGCCGGGCGGGTTGGCGCTCTTTATCAGCCAGTCCGGCGAAACAGCCGATACGCTGGCAGCCCTGCGCTATTGCCGCGCCAACGGCCAGCACATTGCCTCCATCGTCAATGTCACCGAGAGCACGATCGCGCGCGAGTCGGATCACATCTTTCCGACACTTGCCGGGCCTGAAATCGGCGTTGCCTCTACCAAGGCATTTGTGTGCCAATTGATGGTTCTGTCGATCCTCGCAATTACAACGGCCCGGCGGCGCGGGGCGATTGATGCTGCCGAAGAAGCGCGGCTGACCGGCGAACTCACCGCCATGCCCCGGCATCTGTCCGATGTGCTGCGGCTGGAGCCGGAAATTGAAAAGCTCTCCAACGAGCTCTCCAATGCGCGCGACGTGCTATATCTGGGGCGCGGTGTCAGCTATCCGCTTGCCCTGGAAGGCGCGCTGAAGCTCAAGGAAATTTCCTATATCCATGCCGAGGGCTATCCCGCCGGCGAACTCAAGCACGGGCCGATTGCTCTGATTGACGAGACGCTGCCCGTCATCGTCATCGCGCCCTATGACAAGCTGTTTGAGAAAACCGTCTCCAACATGCAGGAAGTCATGGCGCGGGGCGGGCGGATCATCCTTTTGTCGGACAAACGCGGCGTCGATATTGCTGGTGACGATGCCAGCGCCGTTCTGCAAATGCCGGATGTGGACCCGTTCACGGCACCCATTCTGTATGCGGTACCGCTTCAGCTCATCGCGTATCACACCGCCGTCCACAAGGGCACGGATGTGGACCAGCCGCGCAATCTGGCGAAATCGGTGACTGTGGAATAGCTGCCGAGCGCTGCCGACACAGATGAATCATTCTGATGAACTAGTGATCGCTTGTCATTTGCTCTGCATTTAGCGCAAAAATCCGCAGAAAACTGTTCAATTTCCACAAAAACCGACCCCATCACCATGCACACTCTCTAAACGGACCCCATGCCAGACTGAAGGCTTATGCGGGCACAACAGGTCGTTTCATGGGCTGTCGTGTCTGCTAGGTTCCAAAGGCGGTTTGGTGGAGCGATTCGTGATCAGTATCGGCAACACAATTCGCGGGCAGGCGTCCGGCATATTGCTGGCAGCGTTTTTTGTGCTCGCAGCGGGCCTTTCAGTCCCTGTATCCGGTTCGGCCCAATCTGTGACCGCTATTGATGCGGCTACAGGCGGGACGACAGCGGAGCAGGATTTGCTTGCGCGCGCCAACAAAGCCACCGAAGCGCTGATCGCCGGCCGGCTCGATGAAGCCATGCAGCTTTTGAACGAAGTCATCGGCAGCAACGCAATGGCGCCGCGCGTATTGGCGGCATCGCATTATCATCGCGGCATCATTCACCAAAAGCGCGGCCGCTATAATGATGCCGCCGCCGACTACACCACCGCATTGTGGCTGGAAGAACTGCCCGACAACATGCGGGCACGGGCGCATTACAATCGCGGCACGGCGCTGGATAATCTGGGCCAGCAGGCGCGCGCGAAGCAGGATTTCGACATCGCCATCTCGCTCGCCCCGGACATGGCCGCCGCCTATAACAACCGCGCCAACGTGCTGCGGCGCATGGGTGAGTATCAAGCCGCAATTGCGGACTATGACAAATCTATCGAGCTTGGAAATCCGCTGCCGCATCTGCCGCGCTACGGGCGTGCGTCGGCACGTGAGGCCCTTGGCGATATTGAAGGTGCACGGGCGGACCTGCGCGAAGCATTGGAACTGGCGCCAGACTATGCGCCTGCCGCAGCCTCGCTCGCAGCCTTGCCGGACGCACCTTCCGCTCTGTCTGCCGCAGCCGTGCCTGAAGCGGTGACACCCGCCGCCATCGAAGACTTGCCGGTCGCCCAAAGCATTACCGTAGAGCCTGTGCAGACAGCCATGCTACCGCCGCCGCCTGCTCTGAGAGTGGCACCGGTTCCCGCCGCGTCCAGTTTGGCGCCGATGCCTGCTCAGCCCGCACCCGCCCAACAACTGGCCCTGGCAACACCGGCACGTCGCGCGCCTGCCGTGCCGCAGGCGTTGACGCCTGATGGTACTGTCAATATCGCGCAGCGCACGCGCACGCTAAGTGATCTTCCGGCAGCCGAAACGCAGCTGATTACCAGCGACGCCGGCGCCAATGAAGCCGTGCGGATTACGACGGCCAGTGCCTTTCCGCCCGATCCCTACCAGCCAAGTGCCGCCAAGCCGGCACCGGTTCCGGGTTCATGGACAACCACCATTCTGCCTGCAGGCAGCCGTGAAGTGTTGTCGCTCAATGACATAACGCCGATCTCCGGGCAGTCGATTGTGACGGCGGCCTTGCGCCACGGCACGCCGACGCAGGTGGCAGCCATTGCAGCAGCACCGGCACCAAAAGCAGGCATGGATTTCGCCGGGGTTCCGGCAGAAAGCTTCCGCCAGCGGCAACCTGAAATGCGTGTCAGAACAGCCGCTGCAACGCCTGCGCCGGTGTCATCGCGCCGGGCTACAACCGCACCGGCCGGTTCGGGTTTTGCTGTGCAGCTTGCAAGTTTCCGCTCAGAGGCCGAAGCCGAAGCTGCATGGGCCGATGCCCGCGCCCGGCACGGACGCGTTCTGCTTGACCGCGAGCACATGATTGAGCGCGCCGATATCCCCGGCAAAGGTATCTATTACCGCCTGCGGGTCGGCCCATTGGCCGCCAAGAACACCGCCGCGGCCCTGTGCAGCACCCTGAAAGCGCAGGGACAGGATTGCTACGTCAGCAAGCTCTGAAGTCCGGTCAGTGACCACATGCTGCCAGCGGCTGGACACCGGCCCGCTTCGGCCTAGCTTGCCGAGGTATGAAGCATGACGATACCACCAGCCCGGAAGCTCAAGCCGTTGCAGCGGCCCGCACGCTGATTGCCCAATATGGCGAGGACGCGCAGGTCATCGCCATGATGCGCGTATCGGAATTTGGCTTCTCCGGCGACCTTGTAGGCTATGCCCATTGGGAAATGGTGCTGGCTGCGGTTGAGGTTCTGACGGACAGCGACGCGCCACTTGGCTACGACGCCTAGGGCGCATCCTCTGCGATGGCGTGGGAGGACGGGCGCGAGGCAACAAAGACAGCCCCCACGGCGCACAAACCAACGCCGAGCAATGCCAGCGACCAATGAATATTCGCACCGAAAACCATCCACGCGGACGCCAGCCCCATGCTCGCCAGCGCCAGCAGCTTGGCGCGTGGTTTGATGACGCCATAGGTTTCCCATTCCACAATGAAGGGACCGAATAGGCGGTTCGAAACCAACCAGCGATGCATGCGCGGTGAACCCTTGGCGAATGCCCATGCGGCGGCGATCAACGGGCCTGTTGTGGGGATGAGCGGCAGAAAAATGCCCACGCCGCCGATCAAAACAAATGTAATGCCGAGCGCTATCCACATGCCGCGCCGCGACATATGGAGCCAGCCGTCGCCGGTGAGTTCCGGCAGAAACGAGGTTTCCGCAACGTCAGTCAGCTCGGATTCGGGGTCCTCAGGCGTCTGCAAAAAAACCTCCGCAGACAAAGCCGCATCCCAAAAACCCATTGTGTTGTGCGACATCGGGCATTCCCCCTAAACTCGCATCCAAACAACATCGGACACCACAACAGATGGGGAAAGCGTTAATGGCCCAGGACATCGGTCTCACCTCACTTGGCGGGTATATCCCGCGCCTTCGTCTCCAACGTAAAGCGATTGCCACCGCGCACCAATGGCTGGCGCCAAACTTAATGGGCAAGGCCAAGGGCGAACGCTCGATGGCCAACTGGGATGAAGACGCGCTGACCATGGCCGTTGAAGCCGCACGCGACTGCCTCGGCCGTGACGATGACCGCAGCCACATTGACGCAATCTATTTTGGCTCGACAACCATGCCGTTCAGCGACCGGCTGAATGCGGGCATGATTGCAGCTGCGCTGACGCTTGAAAGCGGCATCCAGTCCGCCGACATCGCCTCCACCCAGCGGGCCGGCACAACGGCACTGTTGCAGGCGCTCAACGCCGTTGGTGCAGGCACATCCCAAAATGCACTTGTGGTGGCAGGCGATCATCGCCGCACACGTGCAGCCAGTGCGCAGGAAATGGATTTTGGTGACGCTGGCGCAGCGCTTGCTGTCGGTACGGACAAGCTCATCGCCAAATTCGTCGGCAGCCATACGGAAACGGTCGATTTCGTCGATCACTTCCGCGGCGAAGGCGAGGAGTTCGACTACAACTGGGAAGAGCGCTGGATCCGCGACGAGGGCATTTCCAAGATTGTGCCCAAGGCGATTGAAGCCGTGCTGGCCAAAACCGGCGTCAGCGCCGCCGACATCGACCACATGGTCATGCCATGCACCTTTGCGCGTCTGCCGCAGACGATTGCCAAGAAGACTGGAATTGATCCCGACCGGGTGCGCGATAATCTTGCCATGCAATGTGGTGAAGCCGGTGCGGCACATGGGCTGGTGATGCTGGTACATGCGCTGCAGGAGGCAAAGCCCGGCGAGAAAATTCTCGTGCTGCAATTCGGGCAGGGTTGCGACGCACTGATTTTTGAGACCACCGACCTCATCGCTACCATGTCGGACAGACGCGGCATTGCCGGCTCGCTGGCGCAGGGACGGCCCGAAGACAACTACATGAAGTTCCTGGTGTTCAACGGCCTTGTTGAATGGGAACAGGGCATGCGCGCCGAGCAGGACAACAAGACGGCGTTGACCACGCTCTACCGTAATGAAGACATGATCATGGGGCTGGTCGGTGGCCGCTGCACCAAGACGGGCACCGTGCAGTTCCCGCGCTCACGCATCTCGGTGAACCCGAACGACCATACGGTTGATACGCAGGAGCCCTACAAGTTTGCTGAGAAGCAGGCCAAAATCCTGTCATGGTCAGCGGACTTTCTCTCCGCCTCCAAAAGCCCGCCCAACCATTACGGCATGGTCACTTTCGAGGAAGGTGGCCGCATCATGATGTCGTTCACGGATGTTGTTCCGGGAACCGTCGATAGCGGCATGGACGTCGATCTCGCGTTCCGCCTCCATTCGGTGGATGAGCGGCGTGGCTTCAAGCGGTACTTCTGGAAGGCGGTGCCGCGCTTGTCTGAGCAGGCCGGACAGATCGCGCAGGCGGCGGAGTAGGGTGGAGATGATGGGTCGCATCATCAGCGTCCACCCCCTCACCCTCCCACGACCTAATGGTCGCGGCCCCCTCCCTCTCCCCGGAGGGGCGAGGGGTTTTGGTGGCGCAGTCGGCCGCATCCGGTTCCCTCGCCCCTCCGGGGAGAGGGATAGGGTGAGGGGAGAGATATGACCACTTTCATCCTCGTTCATGGCGCATGGCATGGCGGCTGGTGCTGGCAGAAACTTGTGCCGCTGCTGGAAGCACAGGGGCATACGGTATTGACGCCGGACCTGCCGGGGCATGAGTTGCCGGATGGCGCACCCGCCACGACAACGCTTGAGGACTATGGGCGCGCCATTGCCGCTCTTGCCACAGCACAACCGCAACAGGTGATCCTTGTGGGTCATTCCATGGGCGGCGGTGTCATCACGCAGGCAGCGGCTTACTCCAGCAACATTGCAGGGTTAATCTATCTGGCAGCGTTTGTTCCGCAGCACGGCGACAGCATTGCGGAGCTTGCCGGTGGTGCCGAAGTAGACGAGCTGAGCGACCATGTGGAACTGACACCGGATGGTCGGCGCATGGTGGTCCAGTCCAATGCAGGCAATATCGTATTTTATGCAGACTGCTCGGCTGAGGATCAGGCCACGGCGAATGCAAAGCTGATCCCGCAACCACTCCAGCCCATCGCCGATGCGCTTGAGGATCCACAGGGCAGGGCGGCGAGCCTTCCCAGTGTCGGCATCATCTGCACACAGGACAGGGCGATTGAACCCAACCTGCAGCGCATAATGTGTGATGCGCAGGACATGACCACCTACGAGATGGACACAAGCCATTCGCCGTTTGTCTCCGCACCGGCGCAACTGGCAGACCTCATCACCAAAGCAGCAAAAGAACTGGAAGCCGCATCATGACGCTCATCGGTATTGTCGGACGCGTTTTGCTCGGCTTGTTCTTTCTGGTTCCCGGCATCATGAAGGCACTGGACCCGGCAACAGGCATGGAGATCATGGTGGCCCGCGAGGTGCCTTACATGGTCCCGCTTTACTGGGCCTCGATCGTCATCGAAGTGGTGTTCGGGTCGATGCTCATCATCGGCTACCGGGCCGCCATTGCAGCGCTGGTTCTCGCGGCGCTGACCATGGCCATCAATGTCGGCGTGCATAATTTCTGGGCGGTGCCCGAAGAAATCATGCGCACCGAGCTTCAGCTTTTTGTCAAGAATACCGCCATTCTTGGTGGGCTTTTGGTCGCGGCTGCTTGGAGCTATTCTAGGCGCTAACAGCTATTTCAATCAGTAACAGGCCCAACACAATCTGGGCCAACAGGAGGACGCAGGATCATGGCAGCAGGAATCAAGGATAAAGTCGCCATTCTCGGCATGGGGTGCTCGAAGTTCGGCGAACGCTGGGACGCGGACCCCGAAGACCTGATGGTCGAAGCCTATCTCGAAGCAATGAATGATGCGGGCGTTGAGCCGACGCAGCTTGATGCGGCATGGTTCTCGACACACATCGACGAGATCGGTACCGGCAAGGGCGGCACACCGCTTTCCCTCGCACTAAAGCTTCCCAATATTGGCGTGACCCGCGTTGAAAATTTCTGTGCATCCGGCTCCGAAGCATTCCGTGGCGCGGTTTATGCGGTTGCCTCAGGGGCCTGCGACATTGCGCTGGCACTGGGCGTCGAGAAGCTGAAAGACACCGGCTATGGCGGCTTGCCAACGGGCAATATGGGTACGCTCGTTCCGCAGTGGGCACCCACAGGGTCCGCACCGGGCAACTTCGCGCAGCTGGCTTCCGCCTATCGCGCCAAGCACAATGTTTCCAAGGAAGATCTGAAGCGCGCCATCGCGCATGTATCGGTCAAGAGCCATGCGAATGGTGCAAAGAACGCCAAGGCACATCTTCAAAAAGCAGTGACCGAAGAAACCGTGCTCAACGCACCGATGATCGCTGAGCCGCTTGGCCTGTTTGACTGCTGCGGCGTGTCGGACGGGGCGGCGGCCGCCATCGTCACGACGCCGGAAATCGCCAAGGCGATGGGCAAGCACGACATCGTCACGGTCAAGGCGCTACAGGTTTCCGTGTCCAACGGGCTGGAGAGCCAGCACAATTCCTGGGACGGTTCCTACTTCCACACGGCGCGCATCGCCGCCAAGAAGGCCTATCAGGAAGCCGGCATTGAAAAGCCACGCGAAGAAGTCTCGATGATCGAAGTCCATGACTGCTTCTCGGTCACCGAGCTTGTGACCATGGAAGACCTTTTCATCTCGCCCGAAGGCGGTGCTGTGAAAGACGTGATGGACGGTTTCTACGATGCGGACGGTAAGGTGCCGTGCCAGATTGATGGGGGGCTTAAATGCTTCGGCCATCCGATCGGCGCCTCGGGCCTGCGGATGCTTTACGAAATGTATCTGCAGCTTCAGGGCCGCGCCGACGCCCGCCAGCTTGCCGACCCAAAAATCGGCCTGACACACAATCTCGGTGGCTCGCCGTCGCAGAATGTGTGCTCGGTATCGATCATCGGTGCGCATGGCGCATAAGCGCCGTCGGCACAGTTCACACGAAGAAGGCCGGGGCATACCCCGGCCTTTTTTCGTGCTGCCACTCTGCCACCACGCCTAAGCGTGATTGGGGTGTGCTGCCACCTGTGCATCCGCTATGGCCTTGCGGAATTGTGCCGGTGAGGCGATGCGCGGGATTTTGATGAGGCCTTCGCCGCTGCCGCCGATAGTTACCCGGCCGAAATTGAAAATGCGGCCGAAGATGCCCTGTTCCAGGTTCACCTCCTCAATGCTTTCAAGCGACAGTTCCTCGGTTTCGCGGCTGATCCAGCCACGCTTGAGGATGATCCTGTGGCTGGTGACGGCGATTTCCGTTGTCCAGATGGGGATCATGATCGACAGGAAGATGATGATACCGACCACCGCAACACCGAGAATGAGCAACGCGCCCCAGGCCAGTGCGTATTGGTACCAGGGGAACCTGGCGGTGTAGAGAAGCTCTTCTCCATCACCCATGACTTCTTTGACGTAACTCATCGTGTTCTCATTTTACTCGTGGGCAGAAAAGGAAGGGCCGGCATGTCTAACACGCCGGCCCCTCGTTTGTTTCACAGCAAACGCGCTGTCATGTCGCCGATCGGTTAGTTGATTTGCCGGACGGCGAAGCCCTCGAAGCTTTCCGCCACCTGCTCATCCACCATATGGCTGTAGGCAAGCTCAAGGCCCGTATCGGTCAAAGTGCGCTTATAGACGCGGTAATTGGCTTCGTCTGCGCGGCGGAACGACAACAAGGTGATGGTCAGCGTGTCGCCGGAGATGCGGGCCCAGGCGCAGCCGATCCGCGAGATCGGGTTGCAGTCTGCCTGGGCTTCGAAAACGCCGGGCTGGTTTGTCGGGTCAAACACCAATGTCATGGCGTTCTGAACTTCGTCACCCGCGGACCACAGCACTTCGCGCTGCGATACGACGAAACCGGTTTCGCCCTTGGGATAAATCTGTACGTCGAGATCGGTGCCGCGGAACTCTACGTTTTCCATGGCGCCGGTTGAGGCTGTTACGCCTTCGCCCAGCCATTGGCCCAAAAAGGGCTCAATGCCGGTGAAAGCCGATGCGGGCGTCGTGCCGAACAGGGCCGCAGCCGCAGCCAGAGCGGCGGCCAGACGGAGTCTGGGTATGCGTTTCATGTGGTTTTTCCTCCCCTTTGCCCGGCCTTTTGGCCTTGAGCGTTCTCATCCCGGACGGCCCGTCATTGGGTGCGGACGCTTATCCTTGGAGGAATCCTATCCATCGCGGCGGCAGCCGCCAACCATGCAAACATGCGGTGCAACAAAGCTGATATTTATTGCACTGCAAGATAAGCAGCTGCGCGCAGGGCGGCGTTGTCGCGGATCGACCCGTAGAAGAGGTTGTAGTCGTAAACGTGATAGTCCTCGTTCTCGACCACCAGCCTGCCGAATGACTTCGGCGGGTACTTGTCCATGTACAAGATGCCCTCCCAGCAATGCACCGAGATGTCGAGGAGGACGGGGTCGGCGAGGCGGGTCAGCGGCGCGTCGCCGGACAGCACATCCGAATAGGGGAGGGCACCCTGGTTCAATGATCCACCGGCCAGCGATCCGTCATCGACCCAGCTCAGCGGATTGATGCAGTTGAGCGGGCGGCCGGCCACCGGCACCAGCTTTGATCCCGACCACACGCGCTGATCCTCGAACCACACGCGCGGATTGCCTTCGGGGCCAAACGTGTTCCAGCTGACAAGACAACCGGTCTGGTCGGGCTGGACGCAGGGGGGCACATGGGACAGTTCCTTTTCAAGCATCTCCACAGGCACCGACATGCCGACCGCATAGGCGGCAACAAGGCGGGCTTTGAGTTCGGGCTGCTTCGCATAGTCCTGCAACAGGCGCAGCAGATGCAGCGAGCCCTGGCTGTGGGCGGCAAGGATGAACGGGCGGCCATTGTTGAACAGCCGGATATAGGTCTCGAACGCCCGCGCCACATCCTGATAGGCTAGGTCCAGCGCCTTTGCGCCCTGCGGATCATCCAACTCGTCCCAGGGCTCCATGAAGGAATACAGCGTCGCCTGCCGATAGCGCGGGGCGAAAATGCGCCCGGCCAGATTGTAGGCACTGGCCTGATGGCCCATGACACCCACGTCAATCAGACGTCTGGAGGCCGGGTCGTCGATGGCTGCGTTCCAGGCATCGCTCGACAGGTAGGTGGTGGGGTGGATGAAGAACACGTCCACGCGCGCCGCGTCGTCGGAAACCGCAGGCGCCATCCCCGGGGGGCTCAGATCCGCGGTGTCGGCGCGGCCGGGCTTGGCGGCCCAGGCGTCCGGCGTTTCATAGTCGGGTGCCGGCGGGGGCGTGTATTCCGCAAACGGCTTGCCGGGATTGAGGTAGTAAGCCGTCAGCTGTTCGCGGAACAGCATGAGGACAACAACGGCCACAGCGATCAGCGCAATGACACCAGCGGCAACCCAGGCAAGATATCGCAGCACGATACTTCATCCTTTTACGTATGATTAATCAGCCGTTTGCAGCAACTCAGTCTCGATGATGAGATTGATCTCGTCGGCGACGAAACTCAAACCAAAATTCATGCCGAAGTCAGACCGCTTCAACGCGCCGGTGGCGGAGAACCCCCAACGGGTCTTGCGGGGTGAAAACGGATCGGACGCCTTGCCGTTGAATGTCACATCCAGCGTCACCGGCTGCGTTACATCAAGGAGGGTGAAGTCGCCGGTCAGAATGCCGGTGGTCTCACCCGTCCGTTCAAGACCAGTGGCCTTGAAACCCATGGCGGGGTAGCGGTCGGCATCAAACCACGACCCGCCCATCAGGTTGTCGTCGCGCGCCTTCAGGCCGCTATTGAGGCTCGTAACGTCGATGGTGACTTCGACAATGACGTTTTCCGGCCGGTCCGTGTCGAGAACCGCGCGGCCTTCAAACTTTTCAAACTCGCCATAGGTCCGCGCCAGGCCCAGATGCATCACGTTGAACATGATGTGCGTGTGGTCCGGGTCAAAGGTCAAAAATGCCGTTTCAGCGCGCGCCGGCAGCGCGCAGGCAAGGAGAAACAGCGACAGGATGACCGGACGGATCATGCAATCTCACCGCCACCGGAGAGAAAGTCCCGCATCCTTTGCATCACTTCGTCATCGCCTGCCAGCAGCTGCATGAAGGCTGCGCGTTCTGCTGCGAGCCCGTCCGCGAGCGGTTTTTGCGTGGCGGTCTTCACCAGCTGCTTGGCCGCTGCAATGGATGCCGGCGACTTCTGTGCCAGTTCCTTGCCCAGGGACACAGCCGCCTTGAGCACATCCGCATCTCCCGTGCAGGTATGAACCAGGCCAATATCCGACGCCTCCTGTGGGTCTGCCACACGCCCACGCAAAATCATCTCCAGCGCACGGGCCTCACCGATCACCCGGGGCAGGCGTTGGGTGCCACCGGCACCGGGGAAAAGGCCGATATTGGTTTCAGGCAAACCGATTGTGTAGTCACCGACTGCCGCCAACCGGAAATCACAGCACAAAGCGAACTCGAACCCGCCGCCCATGCACATGCCGTTGATGGCGGCGATTGTCGGCTTTGGACACTGGTCCACCCGGTCGAACAGGCGCGAAATATCCGTTTCGCCCTGAGCGGCCGCCACGATGTCATCGACAGAACGCCCCGAAGAACGCACGAAATCGCCGGTCCCCAAAATCTCCTCAACGTCATAGTGACGGATGAAGACATTCGGCAGGCCGCCGGTAAAGACGATGGCGCGAACCTTGTCGTCAGCGGCATAAGCCGCCACGATCCGGTCCAGCTCCTTCACCATTTCAAGGTTCATGTAACCCATAGGCGGGTTTTCAAAGGTGACAATTGCGACCGGTCCGTCATCAGACATCAGGATCATGACGCGGCTCCGTTCCCGGCAGTCTCAGCCGTCGCACGCCGATAGGCTGCATAACGCGGCTGATCGATGGCAAGCTTGGTCAGCGTGGTCTTCCACAGATGGTCGGCAAGGCCGGGTGTCTCGAGGCTGATATTGCCGTCATGGATTTTTGAGCAAAGCGCCTCATTGAGCTCTCTAAGGCTACCGTCGTGTCCCAGCAGACCGGTAAGGCGGGCCGCCTCATTCACATCTTCGGCAGGGGCAATTGCAAGTTCACGCTCGACAATGGCCAACGCGTTTGCGGCGACGCGGGCATGAAAGGCCGCATGGCCCTCCAGTTTCGGCATGGCCACCTGCTCAATGAATTCACGCACGGCGATGACAAGGTCATGGGCTGCGGGTTGGTCCTGCATGTGTTCGACTTTCCTATTTGCTGCGGCCTATGCGTTGCGGGGGCTGAGAAGGTTAAGCAGGTCGATCTCGGTCTCAGAGGATCGTCGGCCAATGGCGGCACGCTCAACAGACCGGTCTGCGCCACTTGAAAACGACGAGACCATGATCATGCACATAATGCCCCATTTGAGGGTTCCCAGAACCTCCCAGAACTTGACGCGGGCGGGATCAACCCGCCTGCCGCCAGCCGCTTCATAGCCTGCGAACATGTCCTCACGGGTCCCAAACCCACCTACGGGTTTGTCGATCTCGCCGAAACGCCAAGAGTTGACGCAAATCCAGCCCATGTCCTCCATCGGGTCACCGATATGGGCAAGCTCCCAATCAAGCACTGCACGAACGCCCTCAGCGCCGATCATCAGATTGCCATTGCGGAAATCACCATGCACCAGAGTCATGTCTTCCTCTGTAGGCAGATGATCCTGAAGGTACCGGAAGGCGAGCTCAAATACCGGGTGCGGGTGATTCATGCCATCATAGATGGCGCGATATTTTTCAATCTCGGATTGAGCCGGAGAGGTCTGTATCTCGGGCAGATCACTGCGCGGCACCCGGTGGATGCGCGCCAGTATCTCGCCGCATTGGCGGGCAAGCACCGGACGGGCATTTGCGAACTCATCATCCCGCAAAATTTTCCGGGCTATGGTCTCGCCTTCGACGCGGCCCATGATGAACCCCTCGCCAATCCCATCGGTCCGCTCCAGCACAAGCTTGACCGGCGGAACGGGCACATCCTGCTTTTCGGCAAGTGAAATAAGCGCTGCCTCGGTCGCCAGCGGCACCGCTGTATCGCGCTTGGCCGCTTCTCCACCGCCAGGTGTGCGGCGAAGGATCAGCGGGTGGGTTGCCCCACCCACCGTTGCGTCAAACGCCCAGGTCTCCTGGCTGGCGCCACCCGAGAGGCGTTTGACACCCTCAACAGCGGCCCCATCCGGCCAGACGCGGGCGAGGGCGGCCGCAAGACCATCTGCCAGTGCCTCGCGCGGGTCGATTTTTGCGGCAGCACTCATTCCGCGGCCTCCGCAGGAATGCTGACCGGACGGCCATCGACAATCTGGTCGAGATATTCAGACAGCCCATATCCGGTGAGACCATTGCAGGTGTATTCGGTCATGCCCTCGGTGATGCGTGTCAGCATCTCCTCGCCCTCGGGCGTCTTGCGGCGGTTGCGAAGCGGAATGAGCGACATGACCTTGCCGTCCACATCATAGGTCGCACCGCTTTCGGTCTTCACATGGGCGCTCAACGCTGTCTGGTACCAGTTGTCATCCCAGTCGCTGTTGATCTCGGCATGTTCGATCATGTCGTATTTGCCGTCCTTCAGCACCATGCCGCCCATGCGGCTCTGGCCTTCGGCATTGGTGACAATGGAAATCATCATGGCGAAATCAGCCCCGAAGTTCATCGGCAGCCAGCGATACCAGTGGATGGCCTGCCAGTAGCGCGGCCCCCATGATTTATCGCGCAAGCCGTGGCCGGACACCTCGAAGCGTTCGTCGCCGATAAGAAAATGGCCGGACGCGGCCATGTGCTGCTCATAATGGGCTTTGGAGAAGCTCTTTTCAGGATCGATCTCCAGCGACGAACCGTCTTCCTTGACCACCTCACCGCCAAACATGGGGGAGACAGCTTCGTAGTTGAGATCAACTTCACACTGGACGATCGGGTTATTCTTGAAGGCCTTTGCCGGGTCCGACATCTCGTTGGGGTCCGTCAGCACGCAGACCTTGCCCTTGTATGTGACACGCAGGCGCTTGAAAGGCTCTACGACCTCAAACTTCATGCCACCGGCATTCAGCTCCTTGTTGTCCTCGATTTTGGGACGGGCATACATGAAGGCGACACGACCGTCGGGGAGATACAGGCAGTTGGTCATTTCGGCGTAGCCCTCATTGGGGCGATTGCCGAGGCGGAACCAGCCGCCGATCTTTCTGGCCGGATCGAACATGTTGAAATACATGCTCTCATTGTAATTGGACGCAGCGTCAGGCTCGTGACAATACTCATCTTGAGGCTCAAGGCGCAGGCGATAGCCTTCCGGGATTTTCATGGTGTTCCTCCGGCAGCATGCGGTTTGTCCGCTTTCCTGCCATTATTGGTTGATAGATGTTTTCGAGCCTATTGTAGTCGGCATTGCACAGATGACCAGCCGGACAATCAGGCGCTAGAGTGGCAATTATTCCGTCCCCGTACTCAGTCCTGAGTTTCATCAAATGACCGAGCCGCAACCACACCTGATCGAACCGCGCCAGCGCACCGGGGTGTTGGCGCGATTGCGCAACTACTTCCTGACCGGACTTGTGGTAGCAGCACCCGTCACCATCACAGTGGTGCTGGTGATGTGGTTTGTGGATTTCGTTGACGCGTGGTTCACGCCGATGATCCCGGCGCGCTACCGGCCCGAGCAATATCTTGATTTCACGGTGCCGGGGCTTGGCGTCATTATCGCCGTGGTGCTTTTGATCCTGTTGGGCGCGCTTACCGCAAATCTGTTTGGCCGTACGCTGGTGAGCTATGGCGAGCGGCTGGTGCAGCGAATGCCGCTGGTCCGCAACATTTACGGTGCCCTCAAGCAGATTTTTGAAACCGTCCTAAGCCAGTCGCAGAATTCGTTTCGCGAGGTCGCTCTGATCGAATATCCCCGCCGCGGAATTTATTCGATCGTCTTTGTGACAACCACCGCCAAGGGCGAGATACAGGCCCGGGCTGACGAGGAGATGGTCAGCGTTTTCCTGCCGACAACGCCAAACCCGACCAGCGGCTTTTTGCTGTTCGTACCGCGACGCGATGTCATCACGCTGGATATGTCGGTTGAAGATGCCGCCAAAATGGTTATCTCCGCCGGACTGGTCGCACCGGAATTCAAAGCCGAGGCGGTCAAGGGACGGGTCTATCACGTGGCGACACGGGCTGAAGAGGATGCGGGCACGTGAGCAAGTCGGGAAACCTGCTCGCCGGACTGCCGGACCATCCGCTGACCGAGGAGCAGTTCGACACATTGCTCGAACACGGCCCGGTTTCCATCGAACGCATTGTATCCACCGGCCAGACAGCGCCCGATACCGGTTGGTTCGATCAGCAACAGGATGAATGGGTTTGCGTTATCGACGGCGTCGCACGCATCGAGATTGATGGCAAAGGTGAAACGCTGCTTGAGCGCGGTGATTGGCTGATGTTGCCCGCCCATTGCCGGCATCGGGTTGTCTTCACGCAGACGGCGCCGCCCACCGTTTGGCTGGCCGTTCATATGTACCCGGCTGGAAAACAGCGCCCCGTCTAGTGGTGCGCCTGCAATGCGGGTGTGCGGTCGTCCTGAACATCAAACACAACCTGGTTCCGCCCCTGGTCTTTGGCAGAATACAGAGCAGTGTCCGTACGCTTGATCAGGGTCTCAACCGTATCGGCGGCGCTACACAGTGCACGCCCCGCGCTTGCGGTTGTTGAGATTTTCTGACCATCAACTTCAATCGGAAATTCTGAAATGCGGGCAATGATCTTTTCCATTGCCTGTTCAGCCCCGGCCAACGAGGTCTCGGGAAGAATGATGGCGAATTCCTCACCACCTATCCGGCAGATATGATCCGCTTCCCGTAGGACGGACTCTAAAATGGCGGTGACTTGGACCAATACCTGGTCGCCTGCCGGGTGCCCATATTCATCGTTGATCGCCTTGAAGTGATCCAGATCGATGATTGCCAGAGAAAGGTTGCGACCATACCGGCGCATCCGGCTGATCTCCGTGCCCATATGGTTCATGAATTCCCGCCGGTTGTTGAGGCCGGTGAGCGGATCTGTTGTGGCAAGTGCGTGCAGTGTGGCTTCGCGATCTGCAATGACTTCCGCTGCCTGCGTTTGCAATATATCGCGGGCAATGATGCTGGCGGCGAGGCGGAGGATCTCGAGTTCAATATCGAGAAAGCCTGATATGCGTGGTTGATGACTGCCAAGACCAATGACGCCCCAGACTTTTGAACCCACCATGACCGGCGCACCGGCAAACGCCCGTACACGCTTAGGGTTTTTCACAATTTTAGCGTTTGGAAATTCAACGTCCGCGTCGTCCACAACCAACTCGGTACCTTGCGCGGCGATATAATGTGCCAAATCATTGATTTGCGGGTTTGTTGAAAGTGGCCGGCCACCTTGCAGGACGAACTCACCGTCGTCTTTCAACCGCGCAATACCGGCAAATTCCATGCCCATGAGTTCCTGCAACCGCCGCAGCGCTTGCTCCGTTTTCCCAACGACATTTTCGTCTGTATTGAGCCCAATCTCAGTTAGCGCGCCAAGCGCCTGCTGGAACCGCAAGCGGCGCGTTACATCAATGCCCAGCGATGTGATGCTTTCGACCTCACCGTTACTGTCGAAGTTCGGAACGTATTGAATGTCAATTGCGGCGGGCGCACCTGCGGTGTCCACGCCCTCCGCCACGAAATGTACGTTCTCGCCTTGGAGGGCTCTGTGAAGGTGCGGCTCAACTACCTGGAAGGCTTCGGGGCCCAAAACTTCAAGTACGCTCATGCCCGGCTGCGGCTCACTTTTTGACAGCCGGGCAAATTCTGCATTTATCAGTCGGTAGGTCAGGTCGGGGTTTATGACAGCGATGAACGCCGGTGCGTTGTCCATCACCAGCTTGTGGAGGGCCCGTTCCATATCGAGGTTCTGGAAGGATTCTTCCAGTGTGTCTCGCGTTACCCCGGCAGCCAACTCGTGAGAAACAGCCCCCGCCAGATCTGTGAGGGTTGGGAGTTTGTCTTCATAGTCGGTGCGCGGTTTTGTATCGATAACGCAAACCGTACCCAGCACGTGCGAACCGCCAGGGCTGAGAATAGGTGCGCCAGCATAAAAGCGGATATGCGGCGGTCCTGTTACCAGCGGGTTGTTGGCAAAGCGCAGGTCTTTGGTGGCATCCGGGACAACGACCATTTTCCGGTCGATCACGGCATAATGGCAGAATGCAACATCCCTTGAGGTTTCCAAGGCTTCAAGCCCGACCCGTGACTTGAACCACTGACGGTCTCTGTCCACCAGCGAAACGAGCGCGATCGGCGCATCAAAGGCGCGCGCTGCTATTCGGGTGAAACGGTCGAAGCGTTCTTCCTGCCCTGTATCAAGCACGTCCAAGGCATGAAGAAACGCAAGCCGTGCTTCCTCGGAATCGTCCACCGGTCATGTTCCCGTCAAAGATTGATTGCAGACGGTACATGCGAAAGTATGGAGGGATTACTAATTTTGTTACTTATGCATTAGACCGGCGTTAACCATTCGGCATGCGGATCAACCGGCCCGCAAATAGCGGATCGCTTCGTCGCGTTCGAACAGATAGAGCAGCACACGCAGGGCTGCGCCGCGCTCGGTTTCCAGTTCCGGGTCACGATTGAGGATCAGTTCCACATCATCGCGGGCCACGGCGATCAGGTCTGCATGGTCCTCCAGTGAGGCGAGGCGGAACTGCGGCAGGCCGGACTGGCGGGTGCCGAGCACTTCGCCGGCACCGCGCAGATGCAGATCTTCTTCAGCGATGACGAAACCATCTTCGGTGTCCCGCAAGGTGGCAATGCGGCGCTTGGCCATTTCGCCCAAAGGCGTTTTGTAGAGCAACAGGCAGCTTGATTTTGCGGTGCCGCGCCCAACCCGGCCGCGCAGCTGGTGCAGCTGGGCGAGGCCGAAGCGTTCGGCATGCTCGATCACCATGATCGAGGCGTTGGGCACATCGACGCCGACTTCAATGACGGTGGTGGCGACCAGAATATCAATCTCGCCGGCCTGAAACGCCGCCATCACCTGTTCGCGTTCCGGGCCTTTCATGCGGCCATGCACCATGCCGACGCGGTCGCCCAAAGTGGCCTTGAGGCCCGCATAGCGATCCTCGGCGGCAGCGACATCCAGCGCGTCGGATTCCTCAACCAGCGGGCATACCCAGTAAATCTGACGGCCTTCGGAGATGGCGCGGTCGAGACCGGCGATCACCTCGTCCAGACGCTCCAGCGGCAGTGCGCGGGTGGCGATGGGTTTGCGGCCTGCGGGTTTTTCCGTCAGCCGCGACACATCCATGTCGCCATAGGCTGTGAGTTGCAGGGTGCGGGGAATGGGCGTCGCCGTCATCACCAATACATCGGTACCGGCCACGCCTTTGGAGGAAAGCTCCATGCGCTCGCGCACCCCGAAGCGGTGCTGCTCATCAACCACTGCGACGGCGAGATCCCTGAAGGCGACGCTGCCCTGAAACAGCGCGTGGGTGCCGACGAGAATATCTATGTCGCCGGCTTCGGCGGCTGCGACAATCGCCTCGCGGGCCTTGCCCTTGTCGCGGCCTGTCAGCACCGCCATGCGAATACCGGCTGCTGCACATAGCGGCTCAAGCGTCTTGGCATGCTGACGCGCCAGCAGTTCGGTCGGTGCCATCAAGGCGGCCTGCGCCCCGGCTTCAACCGCGACCAGCATCGCCATCAGAGCCACGAGGGTTTTGCCTGACCCGACATCGCCCTGCAGCAGCCGCAACATGCGGTAGGGCTCTTTCAGGTCGGCCTCGATTTCCGCCACGGCAACGCGTTGCCCGCGTGTCAGCTCGAAGGGCAGGGACGCTTCCACCGCGCGGCGCAAACGGCCGTCGCCGGACAAAGGGCGGCCGCGGCTGCGCTTCATTTTGGCGCGCACCAAAGCAAGCGCCAACTGATTGGCCAACAACTCGTCATAGGCGAGGCGGGCGCGGGCGGGGCTCTTTGGTTCGACTGATTGCGGGCCGTCCGGCGCATGCACCGCAACCACGGCCTCATGCCATTTTGGATAGTGCTGCTGGCGCGCCCAGGCGGGGTCCAGCCATTCCGGCAAGTCTGGCACCCGCTCAAGCGCTGCCTGCACTGCCTTGGTGAGAACTTTTCCAGAAAGACCCGCCGTCAGCGGATAGATCGGCTCATAGGGCGGCAGGGTATCCGCTTCATCCAGTTTCAGAATGTGATCCGGGTGGGTCATCTGGATCTGGCCGCCATAGGCTTCCACTTCACCGGAAATGATCCGCTTTTCACCTTCAGGGAGAGTACGGCGCAGATAATCCTCGCGGGCATGAAAGAAGGTGAGGGTGATCTCCCCGGTCTCATCCGTACACGGAATGCGATAGGGCGCGCGGCTGCCTTTGGGCGGTGCCCGGTGCGGACCAACGGTCACTTCCATGGTCGCCACAGTGCCCACCTGTGCATCAATGATATGCGGGCGATTGCGGCGGTCGATCATGCCGGTCGGCAGATGCCACAACAGATCGACAACTTTGGGACCGGTGAGCTTTTCCAGCAGTTTTTGCAGGCGCGGGCCGATGCCCGGCAGCTTTACTGCCTCGGCAAACAGCGGAAACAACGCCTCCGGCCGTCCTTTCGGGACGGAGCGTTTAGAGGTGGCTGGTGAGGCGCTGGATGATGTCATCGGTGTGATTTAGCACAATTGAGAAGTGGCCATCATCCTCGGTGAAGGTGGCATCAATACCGGGCACACGCGCGGCGTAATATTTGCCGATAGAGGAGGGCACGACCGTATCCGCATGCCCATGCCACAGATAGGCGGGCACCCGCATTTCCGAGAGCCGCCAGCCCCATGGGGTGCCGTAAATGCGCGAATCGCTGGACATGCCGCCGACACCCCGGCCAACAGCTTCGCGCCAGCTTGTCAGCATCAGGCGGCCCATCTCGCTTTGCATCAAGCCGCGGTCCGCGTCGGCGCGCGGCTGGCGGGCGCGATAGTGCGCCGCCCGGCGCATGAGCTTGTCGTCCATCACAATATAACGGCCCAGGCCGAGCAGTGCCGTCCGGGTGACGGGACGGCGGCCAAGATTTGTCAGCAATTTGAGGCGGCCCTGGCTCATGCCGGGCGCTTCGGGCGGCCCGAGCGGGCAAACCAGAGCTGCCGCCGCCACCCGGTCCGGCAGCCAATGGGCGCAGGCAGCCGCATAGGGCCCGCCGCCCGATACACCCATGACGGCGAATTTATCGATTTTCAATTGGTCAGCCAGCGCCGCGACATCCTGAGGGAAATCAGCAAGCCTGCGATTGCGCTTGGCATCCGACAGGCCATATCCGGGCCGGTCCACGCCAATCAGCCGTGCCCCGGTAATTGGCAGAAACGAGGCCTCAAGCCGCGAGCCGGGAAAGCCGTGGAAATAGAATATCGGCGGCAGATCCTTGTTGCCGGTATCCGCATAGCCAAGCTTGCGGCCGTCAGGCAGCACGGCCTGAAGGCGGGCATTCTTGGACTTGAGCACGTCAAATACGGTCATTGGCAGGGCCTGATGCGGTCAGTTTGCGCGGGGATGGCAGGGAGATGTGGCGATATTGTTCCAGCGATATAGCTATCAAGGGGCTGACTTTCATCCCCGCGACACGGTATATCGCTGCCCATGACAGATACAGGAACACCGACCGACCTTGAAACCCGCCGCCGCCGCATCCGCTTCCGCGCCTGGCACCGGGGGATCAAGGAGAATGACCTGATCCTCGGCAGTTTTGCAGATGCGCATATTGATGACCTCAGTGAGGCCGATCTCGACGCATTTGATGAACTGATGGAGGCACCGGATCAGGATGTCTATAGCTGGATATCCCAGACCAAGCCGGTTCCCGATCAATATGTGACCAACCTCATGACGCGCCTGCAATCGCATACTGTGCCCGCGCGCACCCGACTGGAACGCTAAAGCCCCTCCCCATGAGCCCCCCCCTTACCAGCGCTGCACATAATATGACGGCGGCGGATGGCCGGTTTGTCACCGCCACCGGGCGGCTCTCCGTGGGCGGGGTGCCGGAGGGGTTTGATGCAATTGCACTGGGCGATCTGGCACGCGCACGCGGCGGGCTGGTTGTTCATATTGCGCGCGATGAGCCGCGGCTGGCCCGGCTCAAAGAGGCATTGCGGTTTTTTGCCCCCGGTCTGCCGGTCATTGAACTGCCCGGCTGGGACTGCCTGCCTTACGATCGTGTATCACCCAATAGCGATGTCATCGCCCGGCGCATGGCGGCGCTGGCGCAGCTTGCGGCACGCGATGCCAATTCCGGGCCTGCGGTGCTTATTGCAACCGTCAACGCGGCGCTGCAGCGGATGCCGTCGCGCCAGATCATGGCGGATACGAGTTGGCGGGCGAACACCGGCGACCGGATAGACATGGACGGGCTGCTCGCCTTTCTCGGGCGCGACGGGTATCTGCGCTCGGGCACCGTGCGTGAGCAGGGCGAGTTTGCGGTGCGCGGCGGCATTGTCGATATTTTCCCGCCTGGATTTGACGAACCGGTGCGGCTGGACCTGTTCGGCGACACGCTGGAGGCCATACGGTCGTTTGATCCGGAGACCCAGCTGACCACCGGCAAGTTGGAAACCGTTGAGCTTGTCCCGGCGACTGAAATCCTGCTCGACGACGATGCCATCCGCCGGTTCCGCGCCGGCTATGTCCAGCTCTTCGGCACCGTCACCGGCGAAGACCCGCTTTATGAAGCCGTAAGCGAAGGCCGCCGGCATCAGGGCATGGAGCACTGGCTGCCTCTGTTCCACGCAGAACTCGCGACCCTGTTCGATTACGCCGACGACAACACCGTCTTCACGCTCGATCCTCTTGCCGAGGAGGCCGCAGGCGAGCGCCGCGAAATGATCGACGACTACTACGCCGCGCGTGCGGAAGATGCCGATGCCCATGCGGCCGTCGCAAAAGCAGCGCGCAAGAAGAAAGCCGGTGCTGCGGGATTTGATACGCCTGCCTACAAGCCGATGAAGCCGAACGCGCTGTATCTGACCATCGACGAATTGACGGCATTGCTCGCGGCACATCCTGCCCGCGCACTGTCTCACTTCGATGTACCGGACGCGGCGGATGCCATCGACATGGGCGCGCGGCCCGGGCACGACTTCACCGTCGAGCGTAAGGCCGAAAAAGCCAATGTGTTTGATGCCCTGCGCGGCCACATAGTCAAGCTGCGCAAGAACAGTAAGCGTGTGGTCATTGCCGCATGGTCTGACGGGTCTGCCGAGCGCATGAGCCATGTGTTGCGCGAGCACGGCATTGCCCCCGTGGTGATCGCCGACGACTGGACCGATGCGCGCAACCTTGCTGCCAATGTCATCGGCCTTGTGGTGCTGGGGATCGAGACCGGGTTTGAAACAGCCGACCTCGCGATCATCGCCGAGCAGGACATTCTTGGCGACCGGCTGGTGCGCACCCGCAAGGCCCGGCGGGCGCAAAATTTCCTGTCGGAAGTGTCCAGCCTTGGTCAGGGTGACTTTGTGGTCCACGTGGATCACGGCATCGGCCAGTTCACCAGCCTTGAGACCATTGAAGTGCAGGGCGCACCGCATGACTGCCTGCTGATTGTCTATGCAGGTGGCGACAAGCTGTATCTGCCGGTCGAGAATATCGAGCTGCTGTCGCGCTATGGTTCCGACGACACGGAAGTTCAGCTCGACAGGCTGGGCGGTGGCGCCTGGCAGGCCCGCAAAGCCAAGATGAAGGAGCGCATTCGCGAGATTGCGAACCAGCTCATTGCCGTGGCGGCCGCCCGCGCGCTGAAAACTGCCGAGCCCGCCGTACCGCCTCCGGGGCTCTATGACGAATTTGCCTCGCGCTTCCCCTATGAGGAAACCGAGGATCAGGCGCGCGCCATCGGCGACGTCATTTCCGATCTCGCGGAACACAAGCCGATGGACCGGCTGGTCTGCGGCGACGTTGGCTTCGGCAAAACCGAAGTTGCATTGCGGGCAGCGTTTGCTGCCGCCATGTCCGGCAAGCAGGTGGCGCTGGTGGTGCCGACCACTTTGCTGGCCCGCCAGCACACCAAGACATTCGTGGAGCGCTTCCAGGGTTGGCCGCTGAAGATTGCGCAGCTGTCGCGCATGGTGACGCCGAAGGATGCTGAAGAAACACGGCAGGCCATGGCGTCGGGTGATCTCGATATTGTCATCGGCACCCATGCGCTGTTGTCCAAGAGCATAAAATTCCGAGATCTGGGCCTGCTGATTGTGGATGAAGAGCAGCATTTCGGCGTTGCCCACAAGGAGCAGCTCAAACAGATCAAAGCCGATGTGCATGTGCTGACGCTGACGGCGACACCCATTCCACGCACCCTGCAACTGGCGCTGACTGGTGTCCGCGAGCTTTCCATCATCGCGACACCGCCGGTGGACCGGCTGGCCGTGCGCACCTTCGTCACACCATTTGATCCGGTGGTGATCCGCGAGGCGCTTCTGCGCGAGCGGTATCGCGGTGGCCAGAGTTTTTATGTGTGCCCCCGCATTGCCGATCTCGCGGACGCCGAAGCCTTCCTCAAGGAATATGTGCCGGAGATCAAATCCGTCACCGCGCACGGGCAGATGCCGCCCGGCCAGCTCGACGACATCATGAACGCCTTCTATGACGGCAAATATGACGTGCTGCTGTCCACGACCATTGTCGAAAGCGGGCTCGACATCCCCACAGCCAACACAATGGTTGTGCATCGCGCGGACATGTTCGGCCTCGCGCAGCTCTATCAGTTGCGCGGCCGCGTCGGGCGCTCCAAGTCGCGCGCCTTTGCCTATCTCACCGTGCCGCCCAACCGCACGCTGACGGTAAATGCCGAAAAGCGTCTCAAGGTTTTGCAGTCACTGGATTCACTTGGGGCGGGCTTCAACCTTGCGAGCCACGACCTGGATATTCGCGGTGCCGGCAATCTGCTGGGCGACGAACAGTCCGGCCATATCCGCGAAGTCGGTTACGAGCTTTATCAGCATATGTTGGAAGAAGCCGTGGCGCAGGCGCGCGCAGGCGACCTCGACAAGGAAGAAGGCGAGTGGTCGCCGCAGATCAGCGTCGGCACGGCCGTGCTCATTCCCGACACCTATGTGGCCGACCTTGATGTGCGCATGAGCCTTTACCGGCGTCTGGCATCTCTCGAGGAGCATCAAGAGATCGAAGGATTTGCAGCAGAACTGATCGACCGGTTCGGTCATTTGCCGGGCGAGGTAAAACACCTGCTGGAAATCGTCGAGATCAAACGCCTGTGCCGTGCTGCCAATGTCGAGAAGATTGATGCAGGCCCCAAGGGCTGCGTCATCAGTTTGCGGAACAACGAGTTCGCCAACCCTGGTGGTCTTGTCGAATTCATCAACCGCGCCCGCGGCGATGCAAAGCTGCGCCCCGACCACAAGATTGTCATCAAGCACAACTGGCCGGACGCGGAAGACCGCCTCAAGGGTACGCGACGGGTGATGGAAGAACTGGCAGTGCTGGCTGAGGGTGGGTCGGGGGCCTAGAAACGTCCCTCTAACCTACTAATGCGGTCTGAAACGCCGAGTAGTTCACACCGTGTGCTGTGCAGGAGGCGAAATGCCCTCAACGAAAACAGTCCAACCAAGGCTACTGTGCTCATTGATATATCAAGCTGCGGTCCAGCTTCATGGGCATAGATGATCCGCTGAGATGCCCCATCGTCGGTTTTATCTTGCTGAATGTTAATGACCACACCCTGCAAATTTGGATGAGCACCATATTCGATAGTGCGTTCATACAAATCCCAGAATACCGAATCTAAGCCCTGATCGCGCGCTTTGAGCGACTCCCGCAAACGAGGAATCCTGAAAGCGCTTTTCATTTCTTTCTTACATTCCTCGCTGTCGCTTCGGCGCAACCAAACTTCATAGCGATCTTTGCTCTTGCCTATGTGAAATCCATATGCCGCATACTCAAGTGCAACCCGACACAAAGGGAAAACCTCGGCGACCCTTCCTGCAAACGCTGAAGCAGCAGCTCCGCGATAAGAACTATGTGCTCGCACGAAGAACTGAGGTGCAAAGAATGGACGAGGGTTTACCCATCCTTGCAAGGCCCTCAACTGGATTGAATCAATTTCAATGAGTGTCTCGGCAAGCGGGTGATGTACGAAAGTGGCAAACTGATTTTGCCGCTCCGCGTTGAAGAAACCAGTGAGTTCATCCTCCCCCCATTTTGGTGGCGGTCTCCGCTCCACAAGCATTCTCCTGTACCGGGCCTAGTTACTGGGCGGCTGCCTGCTCACTCAGCTTGGCGTGCACCTTGTCGATGGCGCGCAGATAGCCGCTGGTTTCCTGTGCACCGACGACGGCAAACTTACCCTCAAACAAAAATGTCGGGACGCCTGAGATGCCCAATTCGCGGGCCTGATTGGCCTCGGCTGTCACCAGGTCCGCGTCCTTGTTGTGGAGCAGCAGATAGGCGACCAACTCGTGGTCCATGCCGGCTTCTGTCGCCACATCCACCAGTACCTTGCGGTCGCTGATATCTTCGCCATCCTCGAAATAGCGGCGGAACAGGATATCCACCACCTCGTTCTGGCAGCCGGCACTGGCGCCCCAGCGGATCAGCCGGTGCGAATCGAAGGTATTAGGCGAGCGTGTGATCTTCTCGAAGGCGAGGGTGATCCCTGCCTCAGCAGCCGCTTCGCGAATGACGTCCCCAACTTCCTTTGATCGATTCTTGCCGAACTTGGCGTCCATGTATTCGCGCCGGTCATAGCCTTCAGGCGGGATCGTCGGATCAAGCTGATACGGCCGCCAGCGCACATCTATTTCAATCTCGGGGCGCTCTGTCTTGGCCATATCGAAGCGGCGTTTGCCGATATAGCACCAGGGGCAGACGGTGTCGGATACGACGTCGATGAACATGGGGCTCGAGCCTCCTGTGGTCAAAAATCAGGTCAATCCCAGTATGCCCTAGGCAGCGCTGGGAGACCAAATCAACTCCTGCCAAGGGTATAGTTGAAGCATTGGTTGACGGGTGCGGGGGCGGCCATAGGATGCGGCACCCTGATATTCCCCTAGCGCTGCTGGAGACTTAGATGAGCGATGCCCACACAATCGACCTGACCGGAAAGACCGCGCTGATTACCGGCACAACGTCCGGCTTCGGCCATCATATGGCGATCACGCTGGCCAAGGCCGGTGCGCGGGTTGCCATTACCGGGCGGCGGACGGAGCGGCTCGATGCGCTCAAAGCGGAGATCGAGGCTTTTGACGGTCGGGCACTGCCTATTGCGCTGGATGTCACCGACATGGACAGCATCAAGGCATGTGTGGATTGCTGCGAGACCGAACTCGGACCGCTTGATATTCTGGTCAACAATGCCGGCATGAACATCGACCAGATGGCGGCCGAGGTGACTGAAGAGGCCTATGACACGGTCATGAATACCAACCTCAAGGGTGCGTTCTTCATGGCGCAGGCCGCGGCCAACCGGATGATGGCCAAGGGGCGTGCCGGGCGGATCATCAATATCGCCTCCATTGGCGGACATACGGTGCTGCCGGGCCTGTCGGTCTATTGCATGTCGAAGGCGGCCATCCTGATGATGACCAAATCGCTGGCGCGCGAATGGGCGCGCTACGACATCAATGTCACGGCGATCTGCCCCGGCTTCATTGAAACCGAGCTCAACGCACACTGGTTTGCCACAGAAGCCGGGCAAAAGCAGGTCAACGGCTATCCGCGGCGGCGGCTGGGGGAGATTGCAGATCTCGACGGCACGCTGCTGCTGCTGGCGTCGGACCAGGGCCGCATTCTCACCGGCACGTCAATCACCGTGGATGATGGCCAGTCGATCTAGCGGTTAGGGAAACAAGGGCCGCGCCGGTCGGTGGAGTGAGGGGTACTACTCCTGTGTCCCGATAGCGCGGCCCATTACTCACAGTACTCAAGCCTCCAGAGGTGCAAAGGCTTGGCCTTCGGGGGGAAGGCTTAAAGTCTTACGCATGTTTGCGGGATTTGGATCACCGCGGCGGCGCCCCGCATAAGCAATTGAAATTGCTATGCTATTTCCCCCGCTTGGGATGTCTAAAGCCGATCGGGCAGCTTTTTGCGGGCCAGTTTGCCGTTGGCGCTGCGCGGGAGCTCCGCCACGAAAACCACCTCGCGGGGGCATTTGTAAGCGGCGAGCTGCCCTTGCGCGTGGTCGAGGAGTGATGCTGCGTCGGGGGTACGGCCTGAGGGCTTCACGAAGGCTGCGATAATATGGGCACCGCTGGCGGTCGTCACCTCGCGGACTGCGACGTCCGCGACGCCGGGATGGCTGGCAAGCGCTGCCTCCACCTCGGCAGGGCTAACGCGATAGCCCATGGCATTCATCACGTCGTCGGCACGGCCCTCAAACCAGAGATAACCGTCTTCGTCCAGCCGCGCGAGATCACCGCCGCAGAACCAGTCGCCGCGCCAGACCTGTTGGTCTTCGTCCGGCCGTTTCCAATAGCCAAGCATCAAAGCCGGGTCTGATCTATGGACCGCCAACAGACCGATCTCACCGGCGGGCAGGGGAACAGGTGCCGCGTCTGCATCAACCGGCAGGATGGCAATACAACGGCCAGGCTGCGGCCGGCCCGGGCTGCCTGCGTGCACCGGCGTCACCGGGCCCGAGGAAATGTAGGTGGAGCATTCGCTCATGCCCAACGCTTCATAGAGCGGCAGTCCTGTTGCGCTTGCCCACTCAGTGGCGACGCCAAGTGGCAATGGTTCGCCCGCCGTCAGACCATGGCGCAGGGTAGGGACGCCGGCTGCAATATCGCTGTCGCGTAGCATCTGGCGGTAGAGGCTGGGGACCGCGGCAAACAATGTGCCGCCATGCGCGCGCATGAGCTTTGGCCAAATGGTGATGTCCTTCGGCCCGTTGTAGAGAACGGTCGCAGCACCATTGGCCCACGGGTCCGACAGTCCGACACCCAGCGTGTAGGTCCAGTTGACCGCACCTGCATGCACCATCACATCGGTTTGGGTAAGCCCATACCAGCCGTCCACCATCGGCTTGCGGCCCCAGACGCTGCGATGTGCGTGCAGCACCCCCTTTGGTGTGCCGCTGGTGCCTGAGGTGTAGACCAGAAAGGCAGGATCATCCTTGTGGGTGTCGGCGTATCCCTCAGGATCTGTCTGCGCGAGGGCTGCGATATCATCCGGAAAAAGTATCTGCGTATCGCCTGTGTCAGCGAGGACAAGGTCAGGCGACAAGGCCAGCACCGACGCGCCGCTGTTTGTCAGCACAAAATCCGCTTCACCAGCGGTCAGCATTGACGATGTCGGCACCGGCACGAAGCCGCCGGCAATGGCGCCGAAGAACATCAGCGCCGCATCCGGCGTATTGCCCATGCGGATCATCACCCGGTCGCCTTTAGCGATGCCCATTTTTGCCAGCCCAGCGGCGATGCCCTGCACCGCGCGGTCGAGCGCCCCATAGGTCCAGCGATCCGGTTCGCCTGACCCGTGCTCGATCGTCAGCGCCGTCTTGTCCGGGTCGCGATGCGGTGCGGCGGCCAGGCAGAACGCAGCCATGTTGAAGCGGTCGGGCGGCAGGGGGCCTGTATATCCAATGCGTGTCATGGGCGCCTGTATAGGGCGGCTGGCCTGTTCAATGCCAGTGGACAGGTTTCACGGCCCGGCTTTCCGCAGCGTCCGCCTTGCCGGTAAACCGCCCATTTGCGGGGCTTGGGCCAAGCAGCTAAAACACCGGCCAACAACATCATTCAAATCAGCTGCTGTACGGGAGAGACAATCATGGGCAAAGGGCCGCTTTCAGGCGTCAAGGTTCTGGAATTCGCAGGCATCGGGCCGGGGCCGTTCTGCGCCATGCTGCTGTCTGACATGGGTGCGGAAGTGATCCGCATCGACCGTAAGGGCGCACGCGGCGGCTCCAAGTTTGATGTGACGGCACGCGGGCGCAAGTCCATCGCCCTTGATCTCAAGAAGCCCGAAGCCGTCGAGACGGTTTTGAAACTTGTCGAAAAGGCCGACATTGTTCAGGAGGGTTTTCGCCCCGGCGTGATGGAGCGGCTGGGCCTTGGGCCGGATGTCTGCCTCAAGCGCAACCCGAAGCTCGTCTTTGGCCGGATGACCGGCTGGGGACAGGAAGGCCCGCTCGCGCTCGCTGCCGGGCACGACATCAACTACATTTCATTGACCGGTGCACTGCACGCAATTGGCCCCAAAGAAGGTAAGCCGGTGCCGCCGCTTAATCTGGTCGGCGACTTTGGTGGTGGGGCGCTCTATCTGGCAATGGGCATGCTGGCTGCACTGCATAGCGCCAATGCCACAGGCAAGGGACAGGTCGTGGACGCGGCGATGACCGACGGTGCCACTTCGCTGATGTCGATGTTCTTCGGCTTCATGGCCTCAGGCATGTGGGAAGATGACCGCTACCGCAACATGCTGGACGGTGGCGCGCATTTCTATGACACCTATGAATGCTCGGACGGCAAGTTCGTGTCGCTCGGCTCCATCGAGCCGCAGTTCTATGCCTTGCTGCGCGAGAAGGCCGGGCTGACTGATCCGGCGTTCGACGCACAGATGGACAAGGCGCAGTGGCCGGACCTCAAAGAGAAACTGGCCACAGTCATGAAGTCCAAGACGCGGGACGAATGGTGCAAGATCATGGAAGGCACCGACATCTGCTTTGCGCCGGTGCTCTCCATCAGCGAGACCATCAACCATCCGCACAACAAGGCCCGTCAGACTGTCGTGGAGCTTGACGGCGTTGCGCAGCCCAATATCGCGCCGCGTTTCCAGGGCACACCGTCTGAAATTCAGGGCCCGCCGCCGATGGCAGGTGCGGATACGGACGCGGTGCTGGCTGAATGGGGATTTTCCGCCGGTGACATTGACGGTCTGAAGACCAAGGAAGCCATCTAGGTTCGCACTACCCGGTCGTTTGTTTTTCTTTGTACGGAGTACTTTTCCATGAGCGCATTGCCGGGGACGACCGGGCGGCGGCGCATCTATTTGATGCGTCATGGCCACGTAAACTATTTTTCATTGCAGGTGCGTGAGTCGGGCGACACGACGGGCGTACCGCTGACGAAACTTGGTCAGGCCCAGGCAAAAGCCGCAGGGCAGGCGCTGGCGCATGTGACATTCGACCGGGCTGTTTGCTCCGGGTATCCGCGCACGGAACAAACGGCCCGCGGCGTTCTCGCCGAGCTTGATACGCCAGCGCCCGATCTTGAAGTAGACCCTCGGCTGGTTGAACTGCATGGCGGCGGCTTTGGGCCGGTGCTGGACCAGGACGACATCGCAGCGGTCATGACCTTTGCCTTCGATCAGGCAGGTGAGCCGGATGCCCTGATGGGGCCCGAAGGTGAAGCTTTCAAGGATGCGCTGATACGGTCAGTTGCTGCCGTGAAGGACCTGCTGGCGGAACCGGACTGGCACACCGCGCTGGTTGTGGCGCATGAAGGCATCAATCGGTTGCTGCTTGGCTGGTGCACGGGCAATGACCTCAGGGCCGTTCAGTCTTTCGAGCAGGACCCCGCCTGCATCAATATCATCGACATGGATCTCATTCCACTTGAAGGGCAAGAGGGCACACATATCGCCCGCAAGATCATCAAGGCGGTCAACGTCACGCCCTACAACTACGTCAAGCACGGCATGAACATGACGAGCCTTGAGGCAATTTTCGCGCGCAACCCGCGCTAGGATGCCGACACGTCTTTTTGCAGGATGATGGTCGGGTGGCCGTCCTTGAGAAAACTGCCTGCTACGGTCATTCCGCTCTTCACATTAAGCTCAATCATCGCGGTATTGTCCTGGTCGACGTGACACTCGACCTGGTTGAACCGCGATGCCAGCAGCCACGCGTGTTGCGCCTCCATAAGTGCGCGCGCCAGACCCCGGCGGCGGAAACCGGGAACAATACCCCCAAGCCAGCTGTAATACCGTGTGTGAGCTGACGCATAACCTGCCTTGAAGCCGACAGGCTTACCGTCCTCCTCGGCATGGAAAATGGTCACATCGGGCATATTCTCAAGCCGCCATGCGAGCGACGAGAGCCAATCCGGACTGGCGTCTTCGGCAAATACGCTGGCTGTAATCTGCCGGAAACCCTCAAGCCGGGTTGCCGAAAATGGCGGCTGCAAAAGAGTTATTGTCACCATGCTCACCTGGTTGAATCGCAACTGATCTGTCCTGATGGGCGCGAGTCGGCAAGCCCGGGATTTCCATAATCAGATCAACACGCTAGGCTTGTTTCCAATAGCTAAACAAGAAGCATATTGGGAGAGAGATGCCATGAATGAGATTCTGGGAAGTGTTGCCCATATCGGTGAGATCAAGACGCCAGCGCCCACCATTTCGGGCATTCATCACTCAGCTTTTCGCTGCCGTGATGCGGGCGAAACGCGGAAGTTTTATGTGGATATTCTGGGGCTGGAGGACGCTGCCGCACTCGCCTTCGACAAAGACCCTGCGGGCAACGACCGGCCCTTCATGCACCTGTTCTTCAAGATGGGCGACGGGAAGTTTCTGGCCTTCTTCGACGAGCCCAATTCGGTGAAGGAAGAGCTTTTCACCGTCAAAGACGGGATCGAGGACTACCACTTCGCCTTTGAAGTCTCCTCGATGGATGAGCAGGCGCAGTTCATGACGCGGTTGCAGGAAGCCAAGGTGCCGGTCTTCGGACCGATCGACCATACCTTCTGCCATTCAATCTATTTCTTCGATCCCAATGGGCTGGCACTTGAAATCACAGTGCGGGACGCCTGCCATGACAAATACATGGCCGAGGAAGGCGCACAGGCGCGCGCAGCCATTGAGAAATGGACACAGCGCACGCAGGCACTGAAACAGGCACGGCTGGCTCAGGCAGCAGCGGAGTAGGGCGTCTAGCGCCTAGTTCAGCCCGGCAGCCCACCAGGTATCAAAGCGCACGAAGTTGGGCTGGATTTGCGGATGCTCGAGATCCTGCCAGCGGGCAACCCACTGGTCGGATGCATGGTAGAGCGGGATGACGTAGTGACCTGAAAGAAGCACCCGGTCCAGCGCGCGAACCGCGGCCACAAAATCTTCCCGCTCACGCGCTTCCAGCATGGCAGCAATCATGGCGTCCACTGCCGGTGATTTAACGCCCATATAGTTGCGGGTGCCGTCCGTGTCGGCGCTGTCGCCGCCCCAATAGAAGCTCTGCTCATTGCCGGGGCTCAGGGACGCCGACCAGAAATTGAAAATCATGTCGTAGTCATAGGTCTGGCGGCGCTGCTGATACTGGCTTGAATCCACGTTGCGGATTTTTGCCTCGATGCCGAGACGCTCAAGATTGCGGGCAAAGGTGAGGGCGAGACGTTCGTCCTCCGGGCTTGCGACAAGCACCTCGAACGCAAAGGGCGCGCCGGTTTCAGCGTTCACCAGCTTGGCATCCTGCACCACGTAGCCGGCCTGTTCGAGCAGCGCCAGCGCGTCGCGCATCTGCGCACGATTGCGGCCCGTGCCGTCGGTACGCGGTGCCTGATAACCCCGCGCCATGATGTCCGCATTCACCCAATCCATGAATGGCGCCAGCAATTCACGCTCGCGCTCATTTGCGGGCCGACCAGCGGACGACAATTCGGAGTTGTCGTAAAAACTCTGGGTGCGCGTGTAGAGATTGTGAAAAAGGTTCTTGTTGATCCACTGGAAATCAAACATCAGGCTCAGCGCCTTGCGGGTCCGCACATCGGCAAACACATCGCGGCGGGCATTGAACACCAGCGCCCGCATGCCGGACGGTGTGCCCATCTTGATCCGCTCGCGGATGATGCGGCCATCCTTCACCGGCGGCACGTCATAGCCCGTGGCCCAGCGGGTCGGGTCATCTTCCATACGCATGGTGTAGTCGCCGGCTTTGAACGCCTCAAACGATGCATTGGCATCGCGGAAATAGTCGTAGCGGATGGTGTCGAAATTATTGTGGCCGCGCATGGCGGGCACGTCCTTGCCCCAGTAATTTGTGTCGCGGACAAAGCTGATGCTGGCACCCGGCTCTACCTTGCCGATGCGGTAGGGGCCTGAACCGATCATTGGTTTCAAGCCGGTGGCGTTGAAGTCCTGTCCCTCATAGACATGCTTAGGGAGAATGGGCATCAGGCCCATGATCAGCGGCATCTCCCGGTCGCCCTCTTCGGTGAAGGTCATGCGCACTGCGCGCAGGCCGGTCTTCTCCAGCTTTGCGACTTTGCCGTAATAGTATCTGTGGTTCGGGCGCCCGTGGTCCCGCAGGGTTTCAACCGAAAAAATCACGTCATCGGTGGTGATCGGCTTGCCATCGGAAAACCGTGCTTCCGGGCGCAGGGTGAACTCAACCCAGCTTCTGTCTTCGGGCACTTCAATGGTCTGTGCGATCAGCCCGTACAGCGAAAAGGGTTCATCATAGGACCGCGCCATCAGGCTCTCGAATACATGCCAGCGGATGCCAGCGGCGGCAGAGCCGCGCACGATCATCGGGTTGAGGCTGTCAAAGCCGCCAATGGAGGCCAGCTTGATCTGGCCGCCTTTGGGTGCACGCGGATTTACATAATCAAAGCGGGTGAAGTCAGCGGGATATTTTGGCGTCCCGTGCATCGCAATGCCGTGCTTGGGGCCGGTGCCTGGGGCTGCCACATTCTGGGCCTGGCCGACGCCGGCTGACGCCAGTAAGGAGGCGGCCAACACCGCCAATGTTACGAAGAGTTTAGGTCGGCAGATCATAAAAGCGCCCATGTTGGCCCCTAATTGTCGTGGAAACGCGCAGCGAGTCGGGGTGCAGAGTGACCCAAGTATCGTTGTAGCCGCAACATCCCAGCCTGACCGGGCCAAATTTAGGCATCCGTCAGGTGAAGATGAACGGCACGGGATTTGACATCAACAAGCCATGCGCGCTAGCCGTGTGGTCACATTTGCGCGGCCTGCGGCATCGCCGGGTACGCTGCCTGACTTATAAGGACGGTTTCATGATCCGCACTTTTTGCCTGCCCGCAGGGCGCATTCTGGCCACTGCCGGTTTTCTGGTTTTGAGCACACTCGGGTTTGCGCAGGCGCAAGCACAGGCTCCCATTGAACCGACAATCGTGGAGCAGCACGGCTCATGGGTGTTTGAGTGTTCTCCGTCAGGCGACAGTGAGTTCTGCACAATCCAGCAGGTGCTTTCCAATGCGGACACCAAGGAAGTGCTGATGCATGTGACCATCGCCTATCATCCGCGCACGGCGGATTTGTTGATGGTTTCGATGACACCGCTGGGTGTGGAACTACCACTTGGTCTGGGCATGCGGATTGATGCCGGCCAGCAGATGGCAGCGCCCTTTACGAATTGCACGACTGCAGGCTGCCGCGCGACGGCGCCCCTGAGCAATGAGCTGGTGGGGTCGCTCAAGAATGGCAATACGATGACCATCTCCTATGGCTATCGCGGCCAGCGGATTGATGCACCGGTGTCTCTCACCGGGTTTACGGCTGCTTATGAGCGGCTGGCATCGCGCAAGCCGACACCGGTAGCCGCACCGGCAGCAGCCAACTAGGCTCGCACCGGGTTCGGACTAATCGGTCCGGTTTGGCATGATGCGCGCGCGCAGCCATGACCAGATGGTGTTATCGCGCAGCAGGTACCGCTCCAGCTTCTCCATCTCGAAGATGAGCTTTTCGGGATCTGCGTACATATCTTCGCGGCGCGTGAACCCCTTGTCGGGGTCAAGCTCGCGAAGCGTGCGGGCGGGATTTCCGGCGGCGATGACATTGGCGGGAATGGATTTGCTCACAACGGATCCAGCACCGATAACGGAATTGTCGCCGATGCTGACGCCCTTGCAGATCTTCACACCATAGCCGAGCCAAACATTCTGTCCGATATGAACCGGCTTGTGTGCGTCGCATTCCTGGGTGCGGTTGTAGACGTCATGCCAGTCTGAATCGGAAATATATGTCTCACCGGCAATCATTGTGTTGCTGCCAATGGTGATGTGATCCGAGGACAGAACGCGGGTGCCCGGACTGATCAGCACATAGTCGCCGATATCAATGCGGCCTTCGCGGTCAGCGCTGGTCCACACGGTCAGCGTAATGGGGTAGGCCGGGGTCGTGCGCAGGGTGGCGCAGCGGCCGACACGGATATTGGGGCCGTAGACCTGCACATGTTTGGGGTCGGCCACATCCGCATAGGGTCCGATGGCATCAAAGTGCGGCTCAAGGAAATGCTGTGACCAGACGCGCTTGTAACGCCGGTGCAGCCGCTTGACCCAGGATGGACGGGATTCCTTGCGCACGGTGGGGTATTTGCCTCTTGTTCGTTGCGGGGGCGCAGCCAATATGGAGTGAGAATAGCCCAATCGATGATTTGCTGCTAAACACGCTGCGAAATCTATCTCCCATATCAAGAGACCGGAATCACATGACCTCTGTGGATACACTTTTTCGCCCGTTCACCCTTGGCAAACTGACGCTTGCCAACCGCATCGTCATGGCGCCGATGACACGCAGCCATTCACCCAATCAGGTGCCCGGCCAGGATGTGGCGGACTATTACAAGCGCCGCGCTGCCGCCGAAGTCGGCCTGATCATCACCGAAGGTACGACGGTCGATCACCCGGTCGCCAGCTTTGATGAAAACGTGCCTGCGATCCACGGCGAGGCGGCTCTCAAGGGCTGGGCCAATGTGGTCAAGGAAGTGCATTCAGTGGGCGGCAAGATCATGCCGCAACTCTGGCATGTCGGCATGATGCGCAAGCAGGGCACTGGTCCAAATCCGGATCTTCCAAGCGCCGGACCTTCGGGTCTGCGGGTGCCGGGCAAGAAGCAGGCAGAGCCGATGACCGAGAGCGATATCGCTGATCTCATCGCAGCCTTTGCCAAGGCTGCCGCAGACTCCCAGCGGATCGGTTTTGACGGGATCGAAATCCACGGTGCGCATGGCTACATCATCGACCAGTTCTTCTGGGACGGCACCAATGAGCGCACCGACGCGTTCGGTGGTGACCAGGCCAAGCGGCTGCATCTGGCCGAAGAAATCGTCAAAGCCTGCCGGGCGGCGACCAGCCCTGATTTTCCGATCATTCTGCGCTACTCGCAGTGGAAGCAGCAGGATTTCGATGCCCGTCTGGCGCCGACCCCCGAACAGCTTGAAAGCTTCCTGGCACCGCTCAGCGCTGCCGGTGTGGACATTTTCCATTGCTCGACGCGGCGCTTCTGGGAGCCGGAATTCGAGGGCTCAAACCTCAACCTTGCAGGCTGGACCAAGAAGCTGACAGGCAAGCCAACCATCTCGGTGGGCAGCGTCAGCCTTGATCAGGAATTCATCGCCTCGTTTGCGGGTGCTGATGCGTCCAATGACTCAGGCCACATGGATGACCTGCTGGCGCGCATGGAAGCCGATGAGTTCGACCTCATTGCCGTCGGCCGTGCGCTGATCTCCGACCATGAATGGGCAGCAAAGATCCATCAGGGCAAGTTCGATGAACTGAACCCGTTCGACAAGGAAACGCTGACCAAATACTACTGAGGTTCGCAGCCACCGGGGCCCGCATTGCGGGCTCCGCCTTTCTGACGGAGACAATCGCCAATGCCGCTCTCAAGCATCTATCATGTGCTTATCGCCGTGCGCGATCTTGAGGCGGCAACGCGCGACTTCGAGGCTCTGGCCGGGCGGCGGGTCTCGCTGACCGGCAGCCATCCAGACTACGGATCCGCCAACGCAATCTTCCAACTCGAGAATACCTATATCGAGCTGATCTCACCGCAAGGCGCCGGTCCGTTTGCCGACAGGCTCAATGCGCATCTGGATGCGCATGGCGACGGGTTGTTCGGCATTGCGGTGGGCACAGCCGATGCGCAGGCCCTGTCAGCGGAGTGGCGGCAGGCAGGACTGCGCGCCAGCGATCCCCAACAAGGCGAAGGCCACGCGCCTGACGGCAGTGTGCGTGCATGGCGCAATGTGTTTTTGCCCGACGAGGATGCGCTGGGTCTGTTCATGTTTGCCATCGAACATCTGTCTGATGCTGCGTCGCGGCCACGGGCGGAGCCACAGGGGCCAGAGGCCGCAACCGTGCACGCCGTCGATCATGTGGTGGTGCACACGCCCGATGGCGACAAAGCCATTTCCTTATTCGGTGACAAGATGGGTATTCGTCTGGCGCTCGATCGCGATGCACCACAGTGGGGCGCCCGCATGATGTTCTTCCGGCTGGGCGGCATCACGCTTGAAGTGATCCAGCGCTATGGGGATGACAAGACACCGCCGATGGCTGACGACGCGCCGTCCACATTCTGGGGCATGGCGTTCCGCGCCGCTGATGTCGCGGGGGCACAGGCGCGGATGGCGTCTGCCGGGGTCGATGTGTCGGAGGTCCGCAAGGGCCGCAAGCCGGGCACGCTGGTCGTCACAGTCCGCAATAAGAGCTGCGGCGTGCCGACACTCATTGTCGGCCCCGACCCGGACTTTTCAGAAGGCAGCTAGTGAGCGGTGCCGGGCAGGATGGCGTACAGACCATCTTTCAGGTCGCCGAACATCTCTTTGACCTGTGGATGACGCACCGGCTTGCCGCTCTCATCGACCAGCAGGTTCTGCTCGGACACATAGGCCTCGTATTCAGTCTGATCGTTTTCCGCCAGCAGGTGATAAAATGGCTGGTCCTTGCGTGGCCGCAAATGCTCGGGGATCGCCTGCCACCATTCCTCGGTATTGTTGAACTCGGGGTCCACATCAAAAATGACGCCGCGGAACGGGAACAACCGGTGTTTGACCACCTGTCCGATACGGAATTTTGCTTCGCGGTTTTCCATTTTCACTTCGTCAATCAGTCTGCTGCGGGTGGGGTGACTTGATAAACTGTTCGGGTCGGGAAGGGAATGTTGAGGCCGACAGCATCATAACCTTCCTTGATTTCCCGGTTCTTATCAAAGGTGAAGGCCCAGAAATCCGGGGATTTGACCCAAACGCGGCCAATGACATTGACCGAGCTGTCGCCAAGGGATTTCACCGCATAAACCGGCTCAGGTGTCGGCAGAACACGCGGGTCTTCGCCGACAACCCGCCGCATCACATCCATCGCCGTGCCGATGTCATCGCCATATGAAATGCCGCACTCAACTTCAACGCGGCGTGTGGCGTTGTAGCTGAAATTGCTGATGGCCGAGCCCCAGACATCACTGTTGGGAACAAATATCTGCACGTTGTCGGGGGTTGCCAGTTCGGTACGGAAAAGCGTGATCGCCTTGACGGTACCCGCCGCGCCCCCGGCCTCCACATAGTCCCCCAAGCGGAACGGTCGCAGGAACAGCAGCATGACACCGGCGGCCACATTGGAGAGCGTTCCCTGCAGGGCAAGGCCGACCGCCAGGCCGGCAGCACCCAGCACCGCAAGCAGGCTTGCCGTCTGAATGCCGAACTGCCCGAGGACCGCCATGACCGTGACGGCAATGATGATGTAGCGGACAAGACCGCTCAGGAAGGCGACCAGCGTCTGATCAATGCCCTTGATGCGCGACAGCAGTTTCTCGACCGCGTTGCGGGCGCGCTTGGCCGCCCAGAACCCGACAATAAGGATGACCACGGCGCCAATGAGATTGATGCCATAGGTAACGGCGAGTGCGCCGAGGGTCTCTGTCGCCTGCGTGGTCAGAGCTTCCAATTTTTCGTCCATAAGACAAAGCTGCCTGTGTGCTAGAATTTATGGGCTGGTCGGGTGGCATGCCGCAGATACGCGGAACCTCGGGAGAGATACAACATGCGAAGCAATTATCAAATAACACTCAGTGCGGCCCTGCTTTCGGTATCCGCGCTACTGCTCACGCCCGGCTGTGCCACGGCACAGCATCCCGGCGCTGCACCGCCTGCGGACCCGGCACCGCATCAGGGCTTTTTCGAGCGCGGGCCGCGCGCCTCCGTGGTGGGAGAGCATGGCACCTACAATATCGCCTGGCTGACCATCACCGATCAGATCCTGCTGCAAAAACCGGTATATGAGGTGTTGGTGACCTATCACACACCACGCCGGGGCCCCAGCGCTGTTCTTGAAAAGCATTGGCAAGAAATGCTGCAAGTCGCCCGCGACGAGATCAATCGTCGCTGCCAGCCACCGGCGCAGGCCGACATCCTACGCTCCATGCGTGATTATGATTCAGAACACCGCGCTGCCGGAGCTGAGCTGCGGGTTGACTATAGCTGCCGCTAGCAACCGGGCATTGCCCGTGATTTCCATGCGGCAAACCGTCACCAATATCTTCCAGACCGCCGGATATTTCCCATATGATTTTCGGACACGGTTACATCCGTGTCCGTGAGGTAATCACCTGGAACTTTGGGAGATAATCATGGCAACTCAAACAGGAAAGACTGATCTGACGACCGCCAATGAACTGCATCCGGCAGCACCGTTCGGTGACCGGTTTCACCGACTCCGGGAAGAATTTGACCGGTTCGCGAGTGAAGTCTTCGGAGGCCATTGGCTTGACCGCTCCCCGTTGAGCGGGCCGACGGACTTTATCCCGGGCTTTGGTGCGAGTGGTCCGAACATTGATGTCCGGGAAGGCGACAAGGCGATCACCGTCACTGCCGAATTGCCGGGCATTGATGAGAAAGATGTGGAACTCACCATCAAAAATGGCCTGCTGACCCTCAAGGGTGAGAAACGTTATGAATCCACGGATGAAAAAGACGAGGCCCGCGTGATTGAGCGGCGCTATGGCAGTTTTCAGCGCAGCTTCACATTGCCGGATACCGTCGATGACGCGAAGGTGGATGCGAAATTCGACAAGGGTATCCTGACGATCACGCTGCCGAAACGGCCAGGATCAGAAACACCCGAACGCCGCATCAGCATCACCAAGGTCTAAGGGAACAACCAGGCGGCCTTACGGCGTGACATTAACGTCGATGTCCGGATTGGCGGTCTGGTTTTGCTGGATGATGGTTTTTTCCCGGCTTCGGTCGATACCGACCGAATTGGGGTAGGGAAACTCCGTGTAAGGAAGCGTGGCCGGCACGCCCTCATCGGTCGCCGACGCCGCGCTTCCACAGCGGGGGCGCAGGGCACCGCAGTTCCATTTAACGCCGGACAGCTCCCCGGTGACGCTGCCGCCGCGTATCTGCACACATTCGCACAGGACACCGCCCATGCAGGCGGCGGTGCCCAGCGTCGAGGGCTCGCAGCGTGGCATCTCATTAGATACGGTTTCGTCCGCCGCATTTGCGACCGTCATTCCTGAAATGAGGGCCAAAACGAGGCCTGTGACTTTCAGGCAGGCAAGCACATTGCGCATGTCGTATCTCCTTGATACCCGCAGCCTAGGGCTACCGTGGTGAAGGATCCGTTTCAGCAATTCTACAGGCTTTAAAGACCCATTTGGCGGACGGCGAGGTCGCGCATGATTTCTTCCGAGCCGCCGCCGATCGCCAGCACTTTTACTTCGCGGTAGATGCGTTCAACAGAATTGCCGCGCAGATAGCCTGCACCGCCCAGGATCTGCATAGCTTCGGATGCGACGAATTCCAGTGCCTTGGTGCCGAAGAACTTGGCCTTGCAGATTTCCGCCACCGGCATTTCACCCTGATTGATCGTATAGCAGACCTGCTGGAGGTAAGCGTCGAGCGCATCCGTCTTGGCGGACATGTCGGCGATCTTGTGGCGGATGACCTGATGCTGGATCATCGGCTTGCCGAAGGTCTCGCGCTGCTGCGCCCAATCAATCGAACAGGCAAGCGCCTCCTTCATCATGCCGAGTGCTTCCGCCGTCAGGCCGACGCGCTCTAGGTTGAAGTTCTTCATGATCTCGATGAAGCCTCGGCCTTCCTCGCCCATGAGATTGTCAGCAGGCACGCGGCAATCATCAAAGAACAATGTCGCCTGATCGGATGCCCACCAGCCCATCTTCTTGCCCAGCGGCACCACCTCGAAACCGGGGGTGCCTTTTTCGACAAAGAACAGCGAAATGCCCTTCAAGCCTTCGCCGCCGGTGCGAGCACCGACAACGAAATAATCGCTCTTGAGGGCACCTGTGATGAACGTCTTGGAGCCATTGAGAACCCATTCATTGCCGTCCTTGTGGGCCTTGGTTTTCATGTTGGCGACGTCAGACCCACCCGATGGTTCGGTAATCGCAAGACTTGAGCCTTTGCGCCCGGCCACAACTTCAGCCAGCACCCGTTCACGAATTTCCGGGGCCGCAAGTTTCTGGATCGGGTCGAGCGAGATGGTGCGGCCGACAAGTGCTGCCAGCACGCCATTGGCGCCGGACTTACCCATCTCCTCCATCCACGCCATGCGCAGGAAGGCATCGTCAAAGCCAAGCCCACCATAGGCTTCATCAATGCCGAAGCCAAAAGCGCCGAGCGACCCAGCCTTTTCATGCAACTCCCAGGGGATTTCACCTGCCTCATCCCACGCATCCGCGTAGGGGCGGATTTCCGCATCTACAAACCGGCGCACGGTCTCGCGGAACTGGCGGCGTTCTTCGGTGTCGTGAGGGCTCAGCATGGGTTTCTCCCTTGAGCGGGCCATTGAGGGCCTGCCGGTCGTTGTCGTTTGAGGTATTTTACCGGAGTTTCAGGTGCGGGGCGATGAGGTCGATAAAGCGGTCTACAATCATGGTTTCTTCGGCCCTGTTTCGGGTGAACCCTTGTTGCAGCAGCATGCCGCGCATGAAAACACGGCATATCGCCCACAGCGTCTCAACGTCTTGGTCGTCCAAGTCTGGCGACTGATAGACGTCGATGATTGCCTCGCCCATCCGCGCGTTCCAGTCGATCAGGCTTTTGGCGACCCGTTTGCCTAATGGCTTGTCGGTGCGCGCTGCAAGAAGGATTTCAACGAGAGCGCGACCTTCGGCGGTGCGGACAAGGCTTTCCCACAACCATTTGAGGTGGGCGCGCACCTGCGCATCTCCGTCAGGCAGTTTTCGCCAGGCTTTGCGCTCAAGCCGCGCGCCAGTGATGATGCTGCGGCCAAGCAGAAGATCAAGCGTCGCAGCAATGAGTTCTTCCTTGGTGGGGAAGTGATGGGTGAGGGCGCCGCGTGACAGCCCGGCGCGGTCCTGAATGCGTGTGAGTGAGGTGTCGGCATAACCCATTTCATCAAGGCACGTGATCGCCGCTTCGCAGATAGCCCGGCGCGTGGCGCTGGCCTGCTGCTCTTTTGCGGGCAATGGTTTTGCAAGCTGGGGTTTTGCAAGCTGGGGTTTTGCAAGCTGGGGTTTTGCTATCTGGTCGGCACTCGCCATCAGCGCTGCGGGTCTTTCAAAAAAGAGATGCCATCGGACAGGCAACAAGTTGACAGACCGACTGGTCGGTCTGTAGGAAACTAGTCAAGGTTCACGGGGGATGCAAGCGGGCATGCTTGCGGCTTAGACTGAACGCAATGACACTCATAATGAGTGCACGAGGGCAGGAACGCTAAATGGCAGGCAAAGCCGCAACATCAATCCGCATCGGTGGCGCAGGTGGCTTTTGGGGCGAGGCCCTGCATGCGACGCCTCAGCTCCTGCGGGGCGGCAACCTTGATTACCTCGTCTTCGATTATCTGGCCGAGATCACCATGTCGATCATGGCCCGCGCCCGGGCCAAGGACCCCACGCAGGGTTATGCGACCGATTTTGTTTCCGGCGTTATGGCACCTCATTTGGCGGAAATCGCGGAGCGCAAAGTCAAAGTCATTTCCAATGCAGGTGGCGTCAATCCGGCGGCATGCGGAGACGCTGTGCGGGCGCTTGTCGCCAAGGCGGGGCTTGATCTCAAAGTGGCCGTGGTTGCGGGCGATGACCTGCTGGACCGGGCAGCTGAACTTGCCGCTGGTCCCTACAAAGAGATGTTCTCCGGCGCAGCGTTTCCGCCGGTAGAAAATATCGCCAGCATCAATGCCTATCTGGGCGCATTCCCGATTGCAGACGCATTGGCGCGCGGCGCCGACATCGTCATCACCGGGCGGGTGGTGGACAGTGCGGTCACGCTGGGTGCCTGCATTCACGCCTTCGGCTGGCAGCGCGATCAGCACGACCTGCTGGCAGCAGGCACCCTTGCCGGACACATTATTGAATGTGGCCCACAGGCGACCGGCGGCAATTTTACGGATTGGCGCGACGTGGCGGACGACCTCGACGGGATCGGCTATCCGATTGCCGATGTCAGCGTGGACGGCACATTCACCTGCACCAAGCCTGAGGGCACCGGCGGCAAGGTCAGCATCGGCACCGTCTGTGAGCAGATGGTCTATGAGATCGGCGACCCGCAGGCCTATCTGGTACCGGACGTCGTGTGCGATTTTTCACAAGTGACCATGCGCGAGACAGGGCTGGACCAGGTCCATGTGTCCGGTGCCAAGGGATTGCCCGCACCGGATACCTACAAAGTCTGCACGACGTTTTCGGACGGATTTCGTGGTGGGCTGATGATGGCTTTCATCGGCCTTGAGGCGGCGGACAAGGCACGCCTCTATGCGGAAACCTCCATCGCCCGGGCGCAACGGATTTTGCGGCAGGCGAATGCGGCGGATTTCACCGAGACCAGCATCGAGATTATCGGCGACGATGCCCATTACGGTGACGCGACCTCCGCCCCTGCATCGCGCGAAGTGGTGATGAAGCTTGCCGCCAAGCATCCCGATGCGCGCGGCATCGGTGTGTTGCTGAAGGAAGTCACCGGACTGGCACTGGCGACCCCGCCGGGGCTTACAAGTTTCTCCGGTGGGCGGCCCAAACCGTCTCCCGTTGTCCGGCTGTTCTCATTCCTGCTACCCAAGGATGCACTTGGGATTAGCGTTGATGTAGACGGACAGCTGGAACATGTGGCGCCTGAAACAGGTGACGCATTTGATGCTGCGAAACTGACACGGCCGACAGAGCCGGATGCGGCGGACATGAGCGGCGACATGGTTGAGGTTCCGCTCATCAAACTTGCCTGGGCGCGGAGCGGCGACAAAGGTGACAAGGCCAATATTGGTGTGATCGCGCGTAAGGCTGAGTATCTGCCCTATATCGCCAGCGGACTGACCGCCGATACAGTCGCCCAACGCTTCGGACATTTCCTGGACCGTTCGCAGGGCGGCGGAACCGTCGCGCGATATTATCTGCCGGGCACGCACGCCTTCAATTTTCTGCTGGATGACGTTCTTGGCGGCGGCGGGGTCGCAAGCCTTCGGGCTGATCCGCAGGCCAAGGCATATGCACAAATCCTTCTCGACCAGCCGGTGAAAGTCCCGGCGGCGCTAGCGCGAAAACTCGGGTGACGCACTGATGGCTGTTTTTCCAACCAAGATTGATCCGGCGTCAGAAGCGTTCGCAAAGAACCGCGCCGACATGCTTGACCTTGTATCGCGGCTGCGCAGCTATGAGGGGCGTGCCGCTGCTCTGTCTGAAAAACGCAAGCCGCGTTTTGTCGAGCGTGGGCAATTGACCCCGCGCGAACGGCTGCAGCGGTTGCTTGATCCGGGCATGCCGTTTCAGCAGCTCTACAGCATGGCCAATTTTCTGGTCGATGACGCCAATATCGAAACCTCTGTCCCCGGTGCCAATATCATTGCGGGCATCGGCTTTATCAGCGGCATCCGCACCATGGTCTATGTGGATGATAGCGGCATCAGCGCCGGTGCGATGACCACGAAATCCGTCGGCGTCATGATCGGCGTCATGGAATGCGCGCTGCGGCAGAAGCTGCCCTTCGTGCATCTGGTGGAAAGCGCCGGGGCCAATCTGTTCGAGTACACAGTCGAGCTTTGGGCGCATGGCGGGCGGATGTTTTATAATCTCGCCAGATTGAGCGCGGCGGGCATTCCCACCTTTGTCATTCTGCACGGGCCCTCGACAGCAGGCGGTGCCTATCAGCCGGGGATGAGCGACTACGTGATCGGCGTCAAGAAGAACGGCATGGCGGCGCTTGCCGGGGCCGCCCTCGTGAAAGCGGCAACCGGTGAAGTGGCGGACCCCGACGAGTTGGGCGGCTCAGAGATGCATGCCAGCACCACCGGTCTTGTTGAATATGTCGCGGAAGATGATGCGCACAGCATCCTGATCCTGCGCGACCTGATCAAGCGGCTTGATCACAACAGGCAGATTGCCTCTGCACCCAAGCGCGACTATCAGCCACCGCTATTGAGCCCCGACACTCTTGCAGGCGTGGTGCCGGTTGATTACCGGCAGCCTTATGATGTGCGCGAGGTGGTTGCGCGGCTGACGGACGGCTCCGACTTCATCGAGTTCAAGCCGCGCTACGGCCCTGCGACCGTATGCATGCAGGGCAGCATCATGGGCCATGCCTGTGGCATCATCGGTAATAACGGGCCGATTGACCCGGCGGGGGCTACCAAGGCGTCACACTTCCTGCAGCTGTGCGACCAGTCGGACCTGCCGGTCATTTTCCTCAACAATACCACCGGCTACATGGTGGGCACGGAATATGAGCAGGCGGGGATGATCAAGCATGGGTCGAAGATGATTCAGGCTGTCTCCAACATCCGCGTGCCGAAGATATCGCTTTATATCGGCGCCAGCTTCGGCGCGGGCAATTACGGCATGGGCGGTTATGCCTATGACTCCGAGTTCCTGTTTGCATGGCCCAACGCCACGACCGGCGTCATGGGCGGTGAACAAGCCGCGGGCACGATGGAGGAAGTGGCGCGCAGTTCAGCCGCCCGCCGTGGTGCCGAGGTGGATGAAGATGCGCTGGCCAAGCAGCGCGAAGCCGTCATCAACCTGTTCGATGGTCAATCGACATCTTTCTACACGTCCGGGCGATTGCTCGATCACGGCATTATCGATCCGCGCGATACACGCAAGGTGCTCGGCTTTGCGCTTCAGACAATCTGGGAAGGCCGCAACAAGGTGCTGCATCCCAACAGCTTCGGCGTTGGCCGTCACTAGGGGCAGGGGACCATCATGACATCATTACCTGAGGTGACGGGCGTTGCCCCCGAGCTGGACAATGGCTGGCTGACAATCTGGTTTGACCAGCCCGACACGCGCAACGCGCTGACGGATGACCTAGTTGACGGATTGCGGACAACGCTGGAGGCGGTGCGCGATGACCGCGATGTGCGTGGCATTACCCTGCGCGGGCGGCACGGCGTCTTTTGCGCGGGCGGCAACCTCAAGCAATTTAAGTCGTCATTTCAGGGCGGCGGATCGCGGGATGACATTCTCGAGATGTCGAAAGGCGCGGCCACGCTGTTCGACCTCATCAATGAAATGCCGCAGGTGACGATTGCCGTCATTGAAGGTGCGGCCATGGCGGGCGGTTTCGGCATGGCGTGCTGTGCGGATGTCGTGATCTGCGAGGCCGGTGCCCGCTTCGCCATGACGGAAACAGCCATCGGTATTTCACCGGCGCAGATCGCCCCCTTCGTGATCCAGAAGCTGGGTTACGCGACAGCCCGGCGGCTTATGCTGACGGCGGCCCGGTTTGACGGGAACGGTGCCCATGAGCTGGGTTTTGCGGATTTTGTGGCGGAGGGTGTCGAGGCGCTTGATGGCATTGAACAGCAGATCAGGAAGCAGGTGCTGGGCTGTGCGCCGGGGGCGATTGCCGATACCAAGTCACTCATTCTGGCGCTGCCGGGGATGACCCGCGACGAAGCCATTGATGCGGCGGCGGAGAACTTTACCGGACGGCTCCTGAGCGACGAAGGCCGGGAGGGTGTTGCGTCCTTCCTGGAGAAACGCAAACCCATATGGGCACAGTAGAGGGCGGAGCAGCAGCGATGCGTTTCAATTCCATTCTGGTGGCAAATCGTGGCGAGATTGCCCTGCGTGTCATGCACACGGCAAAGGCGCTCGGCTATCGCACCATCGCCATTTATTCCGAAGCCGACGCACACGCGCCGCATGTGGCGTTTGCTGACGAAGCCGTCTGCATTGGCCCAGCACCTGTCGGGCAGTCGTATCTTGATCCGGCGCGGGTGCTGAAAGCAGCCCGCGACACAGGTGCGCAAGCCATTCATCCCGGCTACGGCTTCCTCAGCGAGAATGCCGATTTCGCACGCGCCTGCGAGGCGGCGGGCCTGGTGTTTATCGGGCCGCGCCCGGATGCGGTCGACCTGATGGGCAACAAGGCTGCGGCCAAGCGGCGGATGATTGCCGCAGGCGTTCCGTGTGTGCCCGGCTATGAGGGAGAAGACCAGGCAGATTCAGCCTTCCTCAAGGCCGCTGACGTTATCGGGTTCCCGGTCATGGTGAAGGCTGCAGCGGGCGGCGGTGGGCGCGGCATGCGGCTTGTCACCAACGAAGCGGATTTGGCTGAAGCCATAAAACTAGCGCGTTCTGAATCCGAGAATGCATTCGGCTCCGGCGAACTCATTCTTGAAAAGGCCATCATCCGTCCGCGGCATGTGGAGGTGCAAGTCTTTGCCGACGAGGCAGGCAATACGGTGCATCTGGGGGAACGCGACTGTTCTGTGCAGCGGCGGCATCAAAAGGTGATCGAAGAAGCCCCGTGCCCGGTGATGACCAAGGAGCTGCGGGCGCGGATGGGCAGGGCGGCCGTGGAGGCGGCTCAGGCGATCGGCTATCGCGGCGCCGGCACCGTCGAATTTCTGCTTGGTGCAGATGGCGCATTCCACTTCCTTGAAATGAATACGCGCCTGCAGGTCGAGCACCCGGTGACAGAGCTCGTGACCGGCCGGGATCTTGTGGCCATGCAAATCGCAGTCGCGCAGGGCGAGCCACTCGGCATCACGCAGGAAGATGTAACGCTTTCAGGCCACGCCATTGAAGTGCGGCTCTATGCGGAGGATGTCGCTCAGGACTTCCTGCCGAGTACCGGTCGCATTGATTTGTGGCGGGCACCTGTGGGTACCGGCATCCGCGTCGATGCGGGTATCGAAACGGGGCTTGAGGTCTCGCCGTTCTATGATCCGATGGTCGCCAAGATCATGGCATATGGCGAAACGCGCAATGACGCACGTCAACGTCTTATCGAGGCACTGCGCAACACAGGCATTTTCGGCCCACGCACCAATCGGGATTTTCTCATTGAGGCGCTGTCCCGTCCCGCATTTGCTGAGGGAACCGCCACCACCGCATTCATTGGTGAGGAATTCAGCCATGAAGACCTGACACAAGCGGCACCGGGCGATGGCGCCATCGCGGCAGGGGCCGTGCTGCTCTATCTGCAGGCACGCAACGCCGCGCGCGCGGCGGCAATCAGCGTGGACGATGAGCTGCTGAACTGGAGCAGCACCGGACGGCTTTCAACAAGCTACCGCTTTGAGCATGATGATGATGATGCGGTTGATGCGACCGTTGTGGCGATCAGCGACACTGCGTATGCGGTTGAGATCGCGGACCGGCGCATAGACGTTGGCGTGCACGCAGGACCGCATGGTTCAAATGTTTGCCGGATAAAGATTGACGGCGTGTCGCATGACGTCATCTATGCGGTTCCTCAAATTGGAACGGTTCATCTGTCTTTGGACGGCGCCTCTCACACGCTTCGCAATGCGTTTGAAACGGCGGGCATTGATGAGGCTGCGACAGGCGGTGGCCTTGTGGTCGCGCCGATGCATGGCCTCATTCTTGAGATACATGTGACGGAAGGCCAGCAGGTAAAAAAGGGCGACCGGCTGGCCGTGCTGGAAGCCATGAAAATGCAACATCAGATTCTTGCCGAGGTCGATGGCACCGTTGCAAGTGTCTATTGCACTGCGGGTGCGCAGGTGCCGGCAGGCAATGTGCTTGTCGAGATAGAGATCGCTGAAGAAGACGCCGCCTGACGCCGAACAACGAAAAACGAAAAACGAAAAACGCCGCCTTGCACAGTGTGCAGGCGGCGTTCGTCATTCTTCTGGTCGCGCAAGTGCTATGCAGCGCGGGCCGCTGGCTTGCGGTTACGGCGCGAGCGGGTCCGGTTTGCGGGCGCCTTCTTGGCACCCTCCTTACCCTGGGCATTGCGCTGGCCGTGGTTTGCCCCATTGCCGGAGGCTTTGCGCGGGCCGTTGCGGCGCTGCTGCGGTTTGCCGCGTGCGGGGCGAGCTTCTTCAACTTCGCCCTTTGCTGCATTCGCCTCAACAGCTGCCTTTGACCGTTCGGTCGGGGCAGGCGCGGGGACGACTTCAATCTGGCGCTTGATGAGCTTCTCAATGTCGCGCAGCAAACCGCGTTCAGACCCGTCACACAGGGCGACGGCCTGGCCACTCTTGCCGGCGCGGGCCGTACGGCCAATCCGGTGCACATAGGCTTCGGGCACATTCGGCAGTTCGAAGTTCACAACATGGGAGATGTCGTCCACGTCAATGCCGCGTGCGGCAATGTCGGTCGCCACCAGGATTGTCACCTTGCCCTTGCGGAATGCATCCAGGCTGCGGGTACGCTGGTTCTGGCTCTTGTTGCCGTGGATGGCGGCAGAGGCAAACTCTGCTGCATCAAGATATTTGCACACCTTGTCGGCACCGCGCTTGGTGCGTGTAAAGACGATGGCGCGGTCCACATCCGGCTGGCTGAGATAATCAATCAGCACGGCGCGCTTTGCGCCTGCCGGTACCAGCATGACCTTCTGGTCGATGCGGTCGATGGGCTTTGAATTCGGCGTAACGGTGAATTCCACCGGCTTCTTCAGGAATTCCTGTGCCAGTGCGCGCACGGCCTTGGGCATGGTGGCCGACAGCAGCACTGTCTGACGCTTGGCCGGCAAGCCTGCCATGATGCGCTTGATCTGCGGCATGAAGCCCAGGTCAAACATCTGGTCGGCTTCGTCGAGCACGATGGTTGTTGTGGCATCCACACGGAAGGCGCGGGATGACATATGGTCAAGCAGACGGCCCGGTGTGGCCACCACAATGTCCACGCCCTGCGAGAGCGCTTTGATCTGCGGCGGGATTTTGGCACCGCCAACAATGACGGCAACACTGGGGCGGGTATGACGGCCATAGACGCGGACATTGTCTGCGATCTGGGCAGCAAGTTCGCGGGTCGGCGCAAGAATGAGCGCCTTGCAGGTCTTCGGTTTGGCGGGCAGGGCTGCAGCGTTAACAGCGTTCAAGATGGGCAGGACAAAGGCAGCGGTCTTGCCGGTGCCTGTCTGCGCGATGCCAACAATGTCTGACCCGGCCATCATGGCGGGAATGACTTTGGCCTGAATGGGGGTAGGGGCGGTGTAGCCTTCGGACGCGATTGCACGAAGGATCGGCTCGGCGAGGCCGAGCGTATCAAAACTATTCAATGGGAAGCTTTCATATAGAAAAGCGCGATGGCGTCCGGGTTAGTCCGGGATGGCCAATTGGCGCAGGGCGTTTGCTGGTCCGGCAAAATCGGGTTTGACCCTCATGCCGGGTGCCAGCCGAAAAAAGCCGGAAGCACCTGCCGCGAACGCCAATGTCGGCTCAAAGAGCGCGACGTACGCACCCCACATGGCAGCTAAGAGTGGCAAATGCAAGGCATGCCACCTATGCGCCCCCGGCTTACTCGGTGGTTGGATCGACGCCATAGAGCCAATTCTGCCGGCTGCGCAGGTGGTCTGGCATTGGCATGTCCACCCTCCGATGCGTTCTTCCAGCGCCAATCCGCATGACTTGCAGGTCACCGGGAGGGTATGGACCGGACTTAGATTTTTTGTGCAAGGCGCCCCATTCAGTCTTGCTCTTGCAACTGACTCGCAATATAGATTGCGGCAATTGGGGGCTGCTATGTCAAAAAAGTGGCGGGAATGCCCAATTCCATTTTGCGATTGAGTCTAAGTATTATATGCAGCATGTCTGCTGAGGGGGTTTGGGTGTCTGAGCGAGCTACTGACAATTTGGGTGCAACAGGTTTCATCGCGGCGCTGAGAGGCTCAACAGCCCTGCGCCATATCGGCGGACGCGCAACTCTCGCGACTGCATTGGTCTTGTGCGCCGTTGGCAGCGCGCATGCTCAGGAAGCGCCCGAAAAGGCTGTCCGGGCAGCGCCGATCAGCGTGACGGCCACCCGCACCCCGATGAAAGCATTCGACGTGCCGGGTCAGGTGACTGTTATGGGCGCGGAGGAGATTGCAGACGAAATCCCCGCCAGTCTTGGTGATCTGTTTGACGGTGTGCCCGGCGTTACAAGTGTGGGCGGCCCGCGCCGCACTGGTGAAGTACCGAGCATTCGTGGCTTCTCAGGTGCCGATGTCATCGTGACCATTGATGGCGCGCGGCAGAACTTTGTTTCCGGTCATGACGGGCGCGTCTTTGTGGACCCAGCATTCCTCGGTGAAGTTGAACTTGTCCGTGGTGCCAGCTCATCGCTTTACGGCTCCGGTGGCACCGGCGGTATCGTTGCACTGCGGACCATAAAGCCCTCCGATCTGCTCAAGGGTGATGAAACACTTGGCGTACAGACCGGTCTTTCATACCGCTCCGGCAATGATGAATTCGCCCAGCGGCTGATCGGCGTTGCACGTCCCAATGACATGACAGATCTGTCCGGCGGCATTGTGCGCCGCCGCTCCTATGACACCCGCCTTGGCAATGGCACAGACCTTCCCGGCGAGGACAAAATCCTGTCGGGCTTCCTGAAGGGCGAATTTCGCACTGAGAGCGGCGCAGGCGTGCGGCTTGGCTGGCAGCGGTTCTCCAATGAAGCTGAGGAACCGAACAACGGCCAAGCGGCAAGCGCCATATTGGCGGACAAGGACGTTGACTCCGAGACGTTCTCCGGCGGCTTCTTCTTCAAGCCGGAGGGCAACCCGTATCTGGATGCCGACGTCCAGTTCTACAGCTCCAAATCCACCGTGGATGAAACCAACCAGACCGGGTCCAGCGCAAATGTGCTGCAGGAACGCGATCTCAATTCGTTTGGCTTCAATGCCTCCAATACCAGCCGCTTTGCGATTACTGACTCAATTGATGTGGCAGTGACCGGCGGGATGGATTTCTTCCGGGATTCAGGTTCAGGCGCTGCCAACGGCGCCGTCCGCGGCGGTGTCGTGACCGGTGATCAGGAGGTCTATGGCTTCTTCCTCCAGACGGCGTTCAACTTCTACGATGTCTTCGGCCTTGAAGGCTCGGAACTGTCGGTTACGCCCGGTGCCCGGTATGACCGGTTCGACAGCGAGGACAGTTCCGGAAACAAGTCCGGAGACAACAAGCTGTCGCCGAAGATCAGCGCACGCTTTGCACCGGTCCCCTGGGGCTTTGTCTATGGCTCCTACGCGGAAGCCTTCCGCGCACCGACGCTTGATGAACTGTTCCCGTCGGGCACGCATTTTCCCGTCATTACCGGGGGCGGCGCATTTGTCGGCAGCAATACATTCATTTCCAACCTGATGCTGAAGCCGCAATCGACGGACACGTGGGAGTTCGGTGCGGGACTGGAATTTGAAAACCTGCTCAGCGAGGGCGACAGCTTCCAGACTAAAGCCGGTTACTACCATACGGATGGCGAAAATTTCCTGAGCACTCAGGTTACCCAGACCGCCGATCTGACAAACCCGCAGTTCTTCGCAGCACCGTTCCTTGTGGGCGGCTTTACCTGCCGCGCCTTCATTTCGATCACAGTGGATCCTGATGGCTGCGGTGGCACCACGCAGATCGTAAACGTGGCGAAAGCGGAGCTTTCGGGCGTCGAGCTGGAAGCCACGTATGACGCGTCACGGTGGCGCGCACAGATGGCCGCTCAGACCATGGAAACCGAAGACAAAGCGACGGGCAATCCCATCGGTGTCGAGCAGCCGGATCAGGTGACCCTTGATCTGCGGCTCAAGCTGCCTGAGGTGGACTCGTTCGTTGGCTGGCAGGGCACGTTTGCCGAGAAGTTCAACGAAGGCACGGTCATTGCCAATCATCGTGACGGCTACCAGCTGCATGAAATCTATGCCCGCTGGCGGCCGGAAGACGGCATGCTCTCCGGCTTCAGCGTTGGTGTCACAGCGGAAAACCTGTTCGACGAAGAATATCAGCGTGTCTCATCCGACACGATGGAAGAGGGCCGCAGCGTCCTCGTGGATGTCAGCTACGCACTAACGTGGTGACCAATAAACTAAGCGCATCCCGGTGATCCGGGATGCGCGACATGGAGAATTATATGACCGACAAAACTGTTGCAGATCTTCAGGGCCGCGTTTCTGATCAGCGGTCGAAATCACCCAAAATGCGAGCCCGCGACCTGGCGGTAGAGCTCGGTATCTCGGAAGCCGAACTTGTATGCGCCGGTCTGGGCACGACGGCGATACGGCTTGATGGTCCGTGGTCGGACGTCATCTCCTCGTTCGGCGCGTTGGGCACGGTAATGGCCCTTACGCGCAACGAAGGCGTGGTGCACGAAAAGGTCGGCGAATACGACAATATGGAATTCGGTGCCCATGGCGGCATTGTGCTCAACCACGA